>Ga0209700_100591_pt1 | contig 70046 bp, 38 predicted proteins | sample SiratroredBW_FD_187528 | JGI IMG/M metagenome (GOLD analysis project Ga0209700, IMG submission 187528) | Root nodule microbial communities of legume samples collected from California, USA - Siratro red BW (SPAdes) (version 2) | ecosystem: Host-associated > Plants > Roots > Nodule | place: USA... | reverse complement strand
ATATATATATATATATATATATATATATATATATATATATATATATATGATAGAAAAAAATCCAAATTATCTATGAATTAGAAATATTCCAGATTACATAATATAGAAATTTATTACACATATATTGTAAAATATGGAAATGTATTTTAGATTATACAATCCTAAAATATATTAATAATTATAGAATTCAAAATATACTTTTGAATCTAAAAATGTATTTCAAATTATACAATCTAAAACATATTCTAAATTCTGAATTATACAATTCATAATATATTTTGGATTATATAATCGATATCTAAATTATACCATCTAGAATATATTTCTAGATTATATAATAAAAAAATATATTATAAATTATACAATTGGAAATATTTTTTTAATATTATGTAATTTTGAAATGCATTTAAATTCATAATATATTATAATTTGGAAATAAGATTAGTCTATTGTTAATAATGACTTAATTTAAATTCGTTTTTATTACGTCAAAATCATACAAATTAGATTTTTGAGGACTCAAAAAATTTTCTTCCGTAAGAAGTTGAGTAAAAGTAAGAATGCAGGAATGTTTCCATTTTAATCAAGTTAAATATGAATATTTCCTTTATTACTTTGCATGTTTTAAAATAAACAACCCCAAACATATATATTGAAAAAGGGTAGAAGGGTATTTTGGATATTTTATTTGCACCATACAGTGTAGGCGAGAATTTTGTACAGTGCGGGAAGCAAGTGCCTCTCTAGCATGAGATAAATGAAGGAGGGAGTGGGCCAAGGCCCACGGATATAAAGAGTGAGGGGAGGAAGAAGGAGGAAGAAAAGAAGGAGGGATTGGATCTGATTAGGAAGAAGAGAAGAGAAGAGAAAGAGAAAGGAAGAATGGCAGGAGGAATGGAAGCAAACAAGAACAAATTCATAGAGGATTGGGGCACTGCTAGAGAGAATCTCGAGTTCAATTTCCGTTGGACTCGCCGCAACCTCGCCCTTGTCGGCATCTTCGGCATCGCCATTCCCGTCCTTGTCTACAAGGGCATTGTTCGTGAATTCGTGAGTCCCCTTTCCCCTATCTTCCTCTTTCAATTTCAATTTCAATTTCGATTAGGTTAGGTTTCGCCATTCTCTATGTATGTGTGTGCACAGAAGAGACTGCCCCCACCAATTTCCAATTCATCTCTCACTTCCGCTTCACAATTTAGGGATTTAGGAATATCATCCTTTTACTTTCAAATCTTCGCCTTCATCTACCTCTGTGCTGTCATTCAGTGCTTCCACCACAACTAACACCTGCCAGTGCTTTCTGTCTTAATCCTATTTTCATTTTTAAAATATCATTTTTTCATCTAAATTTTATTCGTGTTTGTTTCTATTCATTTTTTTAAAACCACAAAAATATATATATTCAGCGTGTTGTTTAACCTCTCCTTCAATTTCACTCTATTCTGTGTCTTGAACCACCCTATATCACTTGTGTCTAACCGACCTTGTTTCGTTTCACTTTGAAAACTAAGAATCTTTGAAACTGCAAATTAAACACCCTAATTTTGTGTGCTTAATTTAATTGGTTCCATTGTTTAAATTCTCGAGAAAATCGAGATGGATCATTGGCGGCAACTAAAACTGTTGACAAATATTGTCTTACTGGAGCTAACTTGAAATCTTTTGCCTTCACACGTCTCATCATATAAAATTTTATTTTTGTGTTGAAGTTGCTGTATGGCTTTATCCGTCTGACTCTGTTCGATAATGTACTTTCAACTGTAGGACGCGTGATCATGAATGGCGTGCTATTCTTAAATTTTCTTTTCACTTTTAGTTTAACCTGCTTTTTGGGTGTGCATGTGAATGCTTTTCTTTGCAGTTGGCCATATAATTTAGTGTGAACTTTATTGTTACAGCATATGCAAGATGAAGATAATGGTAGGCCGTACAGGAAGTTCATGTGAGACTGTGGAGGTTGGTTTTGTAATAATTCGGGGTTATAAAAGGTAGACCTTGATACGAGGCTACAAACATGTGTTTTCTTCTTAATTGGCAAAGGCTTGTCTCTTTTAAGTACGGTAAACCTATAAAACCTATAAAACCTCTCCATGTTCGGTTGTTTTCCTTTCAAATTTCTGGTATGCTGTTAACTCGTTACCATGCTTCAAAATTAATAGTATCCAGCATATACTTCAAATTAATGATCAAATGAGACGGTACATCAAATAATGTGACAATGCTAAACTTTGTTAAGAGTATTTGTTTACTTCGTGAGATAAATTGACAATAAGGGTTCTATATTTTGTGTCTGCACAAACAGGCCATGGTTCTTTCATTTGACTTCTGAATAAACAACAATATTATAGAAGTGTCTAATCAAAACTTTTATATGCAAAACATTTCGCCCAACCTCTCTTCAAAAACTAATAGAACTCAAATAAGTTAGATAAAAGAATAAAAAAAGTGTGGTGAAACTGTAAAAGCACATATATTTTAGTGATGAGGATGTCAAAGTTGAGAAAGAAAGTAGAGATAGAGTCACTTGATGTGATGCTCTAATGCTGTATTCTGACTCTTTTTTATTACATTAACACTTATTTGATATTTTTGGTTAAAAGTGTAGTCTAATGCTAGACATTAGTGCCTTTTCTAAGTGAGGTTTAGTCCCAAAGAAAAGAAAAGAAATTTCATTGAAGACAAACTGGTTTCAGTTGAAAAAACAAGAACATTTCTGATTAGGAAATAAAAGTCATTCTCCCGTAAACAATTCCGCGGCTCTGGAAAATAATCCAGAGTGGTAGCATTCACTTTTTGTTTTGGATTTGTGTAATTCATCATTCGCAATTGTTCTTCTTTCCAGGCTGGTTCTCTTAGACAACCTTTTCAATAACTGAAAAAAGCAGTAGGAAATGGTAACCCAACCCCTCTGGGATAGATAACCTTGTCAATAGCTTTCAATATTCACTGAGATCTTGATATTAACTTCAAATCACAAAAGTATTATAACCGTGGTCTCGAATTTTCTTTTTCTTGACAGAGTAAATTTTGATACCTTCCAATTTGGATTCTGATCTCTGTTTTGACTTACAATCGATACTTCAACAGTCTTGAACATTTCTTCGTTATAATCCGAATCAATTTCAATCTATAAACTATGGGCTTGTTGAGAAATGAAGGTACGGATAATCTGGAAATTATGTTTTCAATAATTGGAAAAATATCTGGACACCTATAATAATAGAAAAATCATGCCACTAAGTTGGGTTAGTTTCAGGTCAACTCTAAATATATGTTTAGGCTAAAATTGTATCTACTTGACTCACCAACCTAACCCAGCTTAATTTTAGTTGTTTGGTTGGATTTAGATTAAGGTATCTTATGTTAACTCATATATGATCTGTTTGTTTAATTTATTTATTTTGATGAATTTTGCTTTCCAACATCTTTTAATGCCAAGTTCCGAATGATAACGTTTTAACCAGATGTAAATTAGTTGATGATTGCAACTATATGCATCTATCATTACAGAGCGGACAAGGTAATAGATATCGAATGTTAAATTTTACACCATTTAATAAGTTTTTTTTAATAAAAAAAAAATCCATACAACAATTGAACATAATTTTTATGAAGTAGATCAAATTTATAAATTTCATACAAATAAAAAATATTTGATTCTTTACTCCATTATAATATAAAAAGTTTCCCGTCACAAATTGTTATGCGTGTAAATTATTAAATTTTACAATAAATAAATTACCATTATTGTTTATTTATTAATCTAATAGTCAATAAACTTTGCATTGAGAAAATATCAAATTACACCAATGTAATGTCCAAATGTCATACCATTCAATGTTGGATCATGAGGATCTTTTAATTTATATCATATGTAAACCAATTATTTTAATATAAAATTATGTATATGGATAAAAAACAATATAAAATATACTTGTTATTTTTTATGTAAAATTGTTATAGTATAACATTTTAGTAAAGTTTACATAGATATAATCAGATCACTCCTTAATAAATAAATATTGTTAAAATTTTTTTATAGAAGTCCCCTTAACCTACAAATTAAGTTCCCTTTAGATTTAATAGTTGGGAAACCAATCAACAAAATCTACCAACATCAAATATTTTATTATAAATAAATATTTAGATTGGTATGATTAATTAAGTGAGCCACAAATAAAGGTTCCAAGGTTTATAGAAAGATGTTCATATATTTGATAAATTCCCGTACGGATAAATTATCTTTTAGAAAAATAATTGTGGAAAAAACCTACTTAGTGGTAAATTAAAATAGTAATTGATGTTTCATTACTCAGCGAATGAAGTTATCCGTTCTAAATCTATTAATGTTTAAGACTAAAGCATATCGACTAAGAAATGTTTAATAATGTTATGTTTAGTTAAAAGTACAATTATTTAATAAAATGTAGGAATTTAATTTGTTAGTCTATTTTATGTCAACTATGTTTTTTTTTTCATGCAAGCTACAAGTTAATTCTCATAAAAATCAAATTTAGTCATTTGACATGATTTTAATAATTAGTTATTTGACATGGTTTTAATAACAATATTGTTCTCAAATAGTGATATATTTGAAAAAGAAAAAAAAAATCAATGAGACTTGAAATTTATAATACAATAGTACATCAATAATTTTGAAATAAACAAATATTGAAACGTTAATAATTGAAAAGGAACGACTCTTGGATTAAACAAAGGACATTATTTAGGTTAAAAAAACTGTTTTTATAAATAATAATGAATAAAGTCGTATTACGTAAACTTGAATGAAGACATTTTGATTTGTAAATGACTAATTATTGCTCCGATTCTATCGCTTGGGTTTCATTATAGTTTGGTCTAATTAAGTTATATATAATTAAAGAGTTGCAGTCATTTCCTATAATTACGCCAGCGGGTTGTTTATGAACATATCATTACTCTTCTTCTTGGGTATTGGGTACGAGGTACTTAATTAATCATATTAACACGTTAGTATTTATAATCATATCATTTTTAAGGATAACGTCATTAGTGACAGTTATTGAGTATTTATACTCAATAATCATCTTTGGTAGTATTCATCTGTTTTAAAGGACCCATATGCTTCTTTCTTTATTTATTTATATAATTCTCTTTTTGCTAATAAAAATATAGAATAGTAATATTTTGAATTTTGTTGATCACAATAAATCCATCCATGTGGTATCTGTCTAGGAACGACTGGTACCAGAATACACTTATCCTAGTTAAGTTTACTTGGAAACAAAATAAAAAAAATATGTAAAAAAACCAAACAATAAAATTGGACAAAATTTTGATTAGATGGTAAAAGTAAAACTTTAACAAAAATTTAGAGAAAATATATTAAATCTATAAATTCATTATTTTGAATATTCTAACCAGTGAAGGGAATTTCATGCTAGGAAGAACATAAAATAAATTATATCATAAGCTTTTTATATCAGTTATGTTGTTTATATGTTCTATAATGATTATTAATTGATATGGAAATTGAGTTTCAGTATGAATATATAAAAGTATAACCACCGTAAAAAGTTACATTCTATATTAGCTGTTAATACAATTGACGTAAAATATGACTTTTTAAAAGAAATGATTTTGTTTAGATTTTTTTTTTTAACTTTTGACTAATATTTATTTGATACTTTCTCACTTTTATTTTCCTTTTTTAAGGAAGAAATAGTATTGTGACTTTACTAAACTTTTACAATCCAAACACACACACATATGTAAAACATAAATCTTCATCACTTTTTCATCACGTGATTCAATAAATGTAAGATATCCTCTAAGAAAATGATTAAATATTTTTTAATGCTACAAAATTATATTTTATTTAAAATATTTATGGAATTATGTGATGTGGAAAAACTATATTAACTCTAAAAAAAAAACAAAGTACCTATTTACAATATCTAATTATATTTGATTATAATAAATATCAAATATATTTATTAAGAAATAAATATAATTATGATTTTTAATTATTCAACAATATAATCCAAGTAAATTAATAAATGAATTTTTTTACTTATCTTAGGAATGTAAAGTATTGATGTGGAGAAGACGTATTCTATGAACAAGATTGAAAGTTTATGATAATAATAGTGGGAGAGAACACAATACACACTCTATCATAAAAACGCTAGCAAATGTATTGATAATAAAGACACACATAACGAACATAGCGAATGTTATGTAAGAAAGAATATGCACAAAAAGGTCTATAAGAGTGGGGATGATAAATAAATTTGTATTAGTGAGTATTGTTTGAACTCGTTTTGATTTTGGTGAGAGTTAGATAAAGAGAAAGAATATGCACAAAAAGATTCATGAGAGTAGGGATGATAAATAAACTTGCATTTGAGGTTATTATTAGAACTTGTTTTAATTTTGATGGGAATCTCATTGTTGATTAGATGTAGGTATAAATATGAGTAATACTTGACTTTTTAAATTGGATATGGAACTGTGAAAGATATGTACATATTCATTTTGTTCTAGTTATCATACTTGTCTTTCTTTCAAATTATTGAAACACTTGTTGATTTATCAGGTAACTTAAACTTATTTTCATTATTCTTTTTAGTCATTTATTTTGTTTTAAATAACTTTTTTTTTGCTATATAATTTTTTAATTTTTCTCTCGATTGTTTGACTCATTTGATATCTATTAGCTTTACTCATATCTCCTATGCACTTTTTCCTTCATCACAACTTCAATTACACATTTTCTTTATGCAGTTTCGTTTAAACAATTATATATCAGGAAATATAAAACCTCAATCTTATTAAATTAAATAATTTTTAGGGTATACTTCTTTCTAATATTATCATTTATTTTTTATCAAATAAAATGCTTAAATATCAATTTTGAATGTTTAATCGTGTAAGCGTTTAGTTTATTAGTTATCCTAAAAACTTATCTTTTTTTTCTTTGGCTTTTAGTTTTGTTTCATTAGAGGAAATCTTATTTCTCTATACAATTTTTCATTCATTCTCCTCAACTCATTCAAGCCAACAAATTCGTTAAAATTTTGAAGATACTTCCCCACTCAACATGTCTAAAGACAAAAATAATAGGTGTTGTAGTAGTCATAATTTTAGTTATGTGTAATTGTTTATCCTTTTCTATAACACTTTACATTTGTGTAATTGTTATTTGATATTTTATTTCAAGATTTATGTAATTATAATCTCCTTTTTGAAATTTGACTTTGAAGAAAAGGAATTATGTGAATATGTGGTAATATTATATTTTAGAAATTATGAAATAATATTATATTTTTGTTGCATTTTTTATGTTATGTTTGATTAATATTTGGGATAGTGCAACAGGATAAATTTATTATTTCATCAGAACGAAAGTGAAACATAAATGTTATACTTCACCAAGATAAATATGAATTTTTTTGAACCTCTTTACGGAAACATACAAAAGAAAAGCGAGAAGGTCGCAAAAGCAGAAGGGGTAGCAAGTTACAGAGATAAAGCAGGTCAAGAGAAGGGAGCTCTCAATTTACCATATTTGTAGCACATCACATTATTAGTTATTACTATAACCAATACAAAATTTGAATAATGATAAAGGCAGAATTTGTGCACAGCATTAATTACAAATAACAATGATATACGTGGACTCTCTATATGAGTTATAATAATAACAATAACCTGTATATGCCTTACGTTTGTATAAATGCTAACATTCAACACTTGTTAAATAATATAAAACTTTGTGGCAATGTACTAAGGTGTTTTTTAGGGAGTGATGATTGGGAGAAGTCAATAAACAGCGATTTTAATAAGGTCAATCAGTGTTGTTTTTAATATGCATGTACCGGCGCCACCCACTCCTTTTTGTATGAATATGACGTTAGGTTGCTTTTAAAACATTATAGAAAGTTCATGATTAACCATGTTCTTTCTCTTCCTTTGCACAATCTTGTTATCACAAGCCCACATGCACCGAATTTTGTAGCTATATAATGGCTTCCATTTTGACGGATAATCCACACCACACAAAGCTAGCTAGGGCGTACTTTGTTGTACTTTCAATAAAGTACAATCATGAACGATAAACTCTTATTTTTTTCTACTCTTTTTCGGTTCTTCCCTCGTTTTCTAGCCTTCCATTTCCACCCTTTCCTTTTCCAACTTTTCTATTTTCTGATCCTTTCTGTGATAGGTTTTCTGGGTCTCAAGGTTTCAAAGCCAAGGACCCCTTCTAGCCCTAATGACTTGGACCTCTTCTACACCTCAGTTTCTGCTTCCACCACTTCTAGCATGGTAGCTGTAGAAATGGAGGTTTTCTCCAATTCTCAACTAATTCTCCTCACCCTTCTCATGTTTCTTGGTGGGGAAGTTTTCACTTCCATGCTTGACCTTCTACTTGCTAGGAGTAAACTCACACACACTATTCTCCAAAACAAATTACTTAGCATCAATCCTTCTTCACCCTCAGACCACTCCCCGACCAATGCCACTCCAATTGAGCTTGAGCTTGGTTTAGTTTCTATTCCTCATTCAACTTCACAAGACCACACACCGTCTGATAATGTTGCGTGCGTTAGACTTAAGTATAACTGTCTTCGTTATTTGACTTACGTGGTGTTAGGTTATCTTGTGTTTGTTCAATTGCTTGGCGTTAGTTTGGCGGCTTTGTATATGAGTGTGGTAGCCAGTGCAAGACAAGTACTGAAAAATAAAGGCATTAAAATTGGAACATTTTCTTTGTTTACCGTGGTTTCCACTTTTGCTAGTTGTGGTTTTGTCCCCACCAACGAGAACATGATGGTTTTCAAGAATAATTCGGGGCTTCTCCTCCTTCTCCTCCCACATGTGTTTCTAGGTAACACCCTGTATCCACCGTGTCTCACACTTGTGCTGATGGTTTTGAAAAAAGTCACCAGAAAAGAGGAATTCTCACACATGCTGAAGAATTCCGAAAACTTGGGGTATAGACATTTGTTGTCTGTTTATCGTTGTTGCCTCCTGGTTTGGACAGTGTTTGGTTTGAGTGTTATACAGTTTGTGATGTTTTGGTCCGTGGAATGGAAGTCCAACGTGATGGAGGGTATGAATTTGTATGAGAAAGTGGTAGCGTCATTGTTTCAAGTATCAAACGCCAGACACGCTGGTGAATCTGTTTTCGATCTCTCCTCCATCTCTTCAGCCATATTAGTACTGTTCATTGTGATGATGTAAGTCACCGATATCTCTACTACCATCATCAAGGCCAAATATTATTTTCAAAAGCTAAATCAAGGGCAAATAAAACCTTTTGAAAGCATTTACTTTAAAACGTGATTTCTTTCATAAAATTTTGTAACAAATTAAGACGAAACATAGGTTATATATATACATTTATAGTGTAATATTTTTTGATGTGTGTGTTTCTATTTCTTTTGATCTGTATGCTATAATACTTTATACATACAACCCTAGTTCATGTCTCAGTTGTTGTAGTGGCATGTTACTTTTAAGTATTTATATTCCTTGTCTAAAGAGTCAGGTTTTTTAATAATAATATTCAGAGGAATCACTCATACTTTAAATACTCTGCTCGAGATAAGCAGTCAGGAGATAATGTTTTCTTTAATATTAAGCCAGCATTCGATGCTTCTTTGACTAAATCTCACTAATTAATAATACCTACCAGGCTCATCATGTCATATCCTTAACTGCTTGGCACGTGTAATTTTATATATTTTCTTTAAAGAGACAAATGAACCATTTTTTTCCTAAAATTAAAGCAAAATAAAAAACGTAGAGTATACCTTATGTTTATATATATAGGCGTTAATAAAACTGTGTTTGAAACAGTAAGAATTTAATAAATTATACATTGGATTTCTTCATATTTTGGAAAGAAAAGTTATTCCGTATGCATCTTTAGTTGATAATAATTTGGTAACGTGAATATGAGGATCCATGGAGGAACATGACAGCTGTTAAAGATACAGTGAGTGGAGATAGTTGTTCTGATATGATTCTGTTGATGGATCAAACAGGTACCTTCCACCGTACACTTCATTTTTACCTGTAAGAGAGGAGAAAAATGATGTGAAGAGAAACAGAAAAAGCGCATTGGAATGTGTTGTATTATCTCAACTCTCATACTTGGCCATATTCATTATTCTGGTTTGCATCACTGAGAGAAAAAGCTTGAAAGAGGATCCCCTCAACTTTAATGTCCTCAACATCACCCTCGAAGTCATCAGGCAAGGAACCCTCTTCTCTATATCATTTTCTTAGAAAACTAACTCATAACACATATTATAGTTCATGTTACTTGCTTGAGATAGTATAGTAGTATTACCGAATGCAAACTGTGTTAAGTCAATGTTGTGAGAAAAATGTGCAGTGCTTATGGGAACGTAGGGTTCTCAACGGGATACAGCTGCGCAAGACAGTTGAAAAGCGATGGTACGTGCAAAGATTCATGGGTTGGATTTTCTGGTAGATGGAGTGACCAAGGAAAGATCATCCTTATCTTGGTTATGTTCTTTGGAAGGCTCAAGAAATTCAACATGAAAGGTGGCAAAGCATGGCACCTCTCCTAGCACACCACCCTTTCTGCAACCATATCAAACACTTTTGTCCTCAACCACCTCACTGCATGTATGCCTATATTAAAATATGGATAGAAGTTCTTCCATAGGAAAACAATAGAAGATGAAAAATTATTGTGGGGTCTCCAAATATCATCTCCACCAATATTCATGTTATCAATATTTAATTCCAAATTAGTCAAATGTACATACATCTGTATAGGAGATCCATCTTCTTTTAATATTTTCTTAATGTAAATTTATAATTGAAACGTTAGTTGATTTCTCTAAATAATTTTTTCATATCATATACATGTTTGAATTTTTTTCTATTTAATATCTAAGTTTATTGAGACTTTTAATAGAAATAAATTTACATTAAATGTTATGGTGACACGTTTATCATAATCAGTCTTACATAATTCCTGTATGACTTTTATGCATGAGACACGTTTGAATGAGCTTTAAATGGATACAAATAAATCTTTAAATCAATGGATAATTTATAATTTTGCATCAAGGTTCTTATGAACAATAAAAACTACAGTTTTCTTATTACTAAATCAACCGCAGAGATATATAAATAATTTCATTTCATACAAATAAGTTATGTATGAGGCACGTTTTCTCGAACGTCACTGTCAACATGAACTCAAATGATATCAGACCATAGCTCTCATATATCATCATTACCACACCAAACTTACAACTCCATCTTTCCAAAATTAAGGATGACAATATGTTGAAGAAGATGTTAGTTTTATTATACTTTGTACCCCACTCTAAAGTATAAATATACTTATCACTATCTCTGATACCTGATGAGTAAAATTTGTATTTCATTATTATCCTATCAAGTAACAAGTTTATCCATATCTGCATTCTAGCACCCAAATATTTATTAAATATTTTTTATAAAAATGAAAATAATATTATAAAAATTTAATTTTAAAAGAATACACATTTTATTCTTTTTAATGTTAAATTAAAATCGAGAAATTATAGTTATATAAATTTAAAATAAAATTTAAATAAATTAAAAGTATTTTAGAAATTAAAAAAAAAATATGGGACGGAGAAAACGGTAGGTATATAATCATTCTTGTTCCTGTGCTTAATTTAAAAGATTTAATATTACTTATATCTATAAGTATGCCCATATATTCTATCAATCATGTTCTTGAACAGTGTCACAAATATAAATTTATTTGTTTTCCTTATCTAAAATACACTACTTTTCAACAATCTTAGAACTTAAATCCAAAAGGACAAAATCAACTTCTCTCAAAAACGAAAAAGAATGAAAACAATTCCCTCATTTTTTTTTAATTTTTTTTCTTGTTTCTCTGCACGTTATGAAAAAAAAAACCTTTTCTTTTTCTTTAAGTGAATTTTGTGTGTCACATCTCAAATTAAACTATCTTAGAGTAGAGGAGGCAGAAAGTGATGGAAGTTTTTGACTTACATGGACGATTAAAGATAAATTACTCAAGGATTATTGTGCATACATTTAAGTCTGATTTCCCTTTGTTTCACACTTAAGAAACAGGAAGAGCATAGTACCATGACATTTAATTATTGATGTTTTTCTTAAAAGTTTCACTAATAGAAAAATTTAGATGTTGAATAAAAAAAATTCAAGAACCTTGTTTAAGAAAAATTATTCAACAATTTATCAACATGTTATCATTCTTTTAAAAAGTTTTGGTACTCAAATTTGATGTTATATTTTTTAAAAAGTTGACTTTGAAACTTTGATGACTTACTTTACGTGAAAACTTTAATATAGTTATCCCTTTTTATAAAGCTAATCAACCAATATATTAATGAAGGAAAATTTTATATGTAAAATAAATTATAAAAATTATAGCTACTCAAAGTACAAAGAACGAGAGAAGGTGGGAATAGACATATTAAAATTTATAACACCGCCTAAACAAGAATATATATATAAAATGTGACGGCAGCCACGATAGGTATTACACATTTATAAAAACATAGATATAGATTTAAAAAATTACACATTGTTGGAAATGTTTCTAGCTAGTGTTTATAATGCACAATGCACATCAAATATGAGAAGTTATTCTATGTTATCCTTACTATAAAGGTGCTTTATTTTGTATAAACCGACAAAAAATGAAGATTTTGAATCATAATATAGCTTCAATCCACCTTTACTTTCTTTTTTTCATAGTAGTGATGGCTTCGTACGCGTGAGAGTTTAGGTGAAATTAGGCTTACATTATACTTTAAGAAAATACATTCATTTAATTCCCAAAATATCATTGAATGGTGTTATTAGAAAGTGTTATAAGTAAATAAGAGAAACCTTAGAAGGTGTTCTCAAATAATGGGCTTTTATAAAAATAAAAAAAAAATCATTAGATATGATGATTTGATTTCTTAAGATCATATATTGAAAAGTTAAGGTTAAAGAATTTTGGATTAAAATTAGAAATTCGAAAAATCCAAAAAGATGCTACAAGAATGATAGTGTAAGTTAGAGGGACTATACTAAGTTATAGTGAAAAAAAAAAAACTTTTTAAACACGTGTATTTGCATAAGATAACAAGATTTTGTTTTTTTTACAAAGAAAATAACCATGGAACTTAGTTTATAAATAGAAGTTAATTAAGTGTAATATTTTGGGTGTGATAAAACAAATAAATACTTAAATTTTTGTAACCCTGAAAAACAAAATAACTGATAGAACAACAACATTCATATCCTTTTTCGTCATCTACTCAAGTTTTTAATGTTTCCTTCATAAATTACTTTTACCTTTTCACATTTCTTTAAATTCTCAAAAATGATGGTTTTTATTGGTGTTTTATTGTTCATTGAATCTTGAGTAATTATTAATATATTTTTCTTGTTCCCGATTCAAAGTTTTCTTAAAAAAAAAAAACAAATTTATCTAATTCCAATAGTATTTCTGCAAATCCTTTTAATTCCAGTAATACCATTTCAGTTTATTGAGATTCATTTTCTTATCCAAATTATACAAAAAATCAAAATATCTATAACCTTTATTTTCCTATTTCTCTAGAAAAATCAAACTTCTGTCAAAATGAAAACAACTTTTTTCTTACAATTTAATCGTTTCATTGAAAGTTTTTGATCTATATAAGTTCAATTTGTTTATAGATTTTTCACTTTACTCAAATTAAAAAGCTTCAAAATTACTAATCTAAATAAAAAGAATTTTAAATTTGTATTTTATTTTTATTGAATAAAATCCTCAATCCGATTTCGTTGAAAAAAAAAAGAAAAAATGTAAAAAGTATTATAAATTATTTAGATAATAATATACTTTAATTTTACAAGCATATTATCACATACTCAACAACATGATTATTTTTTTATTAAATATTTATTTTGATATGTTTATATCATTTAGACAAAGGAACTAAAATAAATTGTTTTAAAAAAACGAAAAACTAACAAATAAATTTTAAATATAAAGATAAAATAGTATTTTGAACTTGAGAAATTGAAAAAAGAATTATTCGTATTTTTAAAAATTATGTAATAAAAAAAATATTTTTTGTAGATAAACTAAACAAACAAGTTATAAAATTATTTAATTTTCTTTTTATAAAACAAATAACATAATATTAAAGATATTAAAATTTTCATATAAATTAAGACTTAAATATTTCATTGGTTCTATATTATGTCTATTTTATTATTTTAATCTTCATAATTTTTATATGTTATAATATTACCTTTTATCCGAATTTGATTTTAGTCATAGTATCCTCCATCAAATACTAAGATGATAGACCAAACTTAACGATACAACATATAATAAGATGATAGACCAAACTTAACGATACAACATATAATGGCAAATTTCCCAAACTAGTATAATTAAAAAAAAAGTAAACTTTCATATAAAAATTTAAAATAAAAGAGAAATGAAAACTTTATAGAAATAAAAAAGTATATTCCATAAAAAATATTCAATTCTTTGGTATTCTTCAATTCGTTCTCTATATTTTACATTTCCAATATTAACTTACTACATTTCTACTACTCTTTTTCTTTATTCTTTTTAATTATTTATATTTTAAACTCATACTGCTACTACATTGTAAGTTAATTTTCCATTTATTTCATTTATATCTTAACTTACCAGTAAGTTTTACTTTATTAGTTTCATTACGGAAAACATTTTAATTTGGACAATTATGCTGAGAAAGTTTCAACAACTCATTCATACTACGATTGAATTTTTTTCTTTTTGACTTCACATACGTGCAAGTAAGTGTTGACATTTTAGATTACAGTAAGATTGCATATTCATCAGAAAATATAATACACAAATTGTAATTATTTACATTATAGTGTTTTTTTATTTTAATTTTAATAATTTACAAATATATACAATTTAAAAAAAATAGTTTGCAAAGCAAAGTCATGCCCCACTTAAACTGGCGAACTAATTATCATCCACACCATACCCATCTTGTCGCCTTAGTATTGGATGAACCTAAGATATTTTATTGTTTGTCAATAGTCAAAATCTAATATTATTGAGATAGATTTAAGGGATTATTATATAAATACACATAAATACATACTTGTATTTTAATTGGTGTATTGCAATTAAAATATTTATTTTTTACCATCAAAGTTTAACTATATATATTATTTATAATTAAACAATTTAAAATGTGATAAAGTTATTATTAAGTTTTAAGGATGGAGAACTTCATTTTTATCTTGATGACTACCTTATTTTTATTTGTGTGACTTGATAATACATAATGGTTGATAAGAACTGTTGAAAAAATATTTTAATTTTTAGAGTGAATTTATTGAATAGCATTTTACTTTAATGGAGTTGGACTTTGAAGAGTTAAAATCGGAAAATGTATTTAATAGCATAAAATTGAGCTTTAACTATGGTTTAAAATATAAGGGTGTTGATTGAAAATGAATTAAAACTAGTGTATTGAAAGATAAGTGGTGGAAGGAGATGTTGTGAGTGATAAGAAGTAAAGTAAGGAAAAATAGCACAGCATCCAAATACTAATAGAGGTGTATTATTTAGTGGAAAATGGCCACATCTATCAACATGTTCAAAGTGGAAGGTGCATCGACTGAGTGGGATGGGGCAACTATTTTTATCATGTTGGGGAATCCATAACTTCATTTTCATGCTTATTAGAACAAACTCTAATCTTATCTTATTCGTCCACTTAAATTAAACACAATTTTCACATCCCATAAAAATCAAAATCAAACACCATTTCATCGTTAAACGTTAATAAATAACCTTTAACACGCTTAAAAAGTGGAAAACTAAATTGGTCCTTCCTTACTACATGGAGGAATCAAACAAAATTTGAAAGTCTAAATTTTAATAATGCACACATTGAAAAAAAAAAAATATAGTAATTACCAACAAATTTACCCTACAAGTTAGGCAAGGGGAAAGGTTGACCACTTTCAATATTAATGTGTGACCAAAATTCATCAGGCTCCTCCAAGTTTAGTAATAAGACAAGTAAAACAAGTATATAGTTCTTGAGAAATGTCCACAATTAATTATTGTTTGAACTAATAGAATAAATACGACCTATTTAATAGAAATATATTACAACAAAACAAAAGACTAGCTAAATCTAATATTTTACTGTATAGAAAATATAATATGGAATGCTTAAATTCGTATAGTAGGCTATAACACCTTCAATATTACCATCCTTTCGTGATAAAAAATAGAATATGTAAATATTATTCTAGATATTTTTAATATTTTTTTAACTTAAATCTTTAGTTAAATTTATATAGTTAGCTATAAATAGTACCTTAGTCAATTTTAACCTGAGAGAAAAAATATATATAATTTAATGAATGTTGATGCATGTTTATTATGGTTGTTGTTTGCGCAACCTATTACATGGTTACAGTGAGCAACGAGAGCCACATGAAGATGTTTGGTTGCTTTATAAATTTCTACCATTGGACGTAAATCCACACCAACATCCTTCTTCTTCCTACTTCTTCAATTAAATACAATCATGACCAACTTTGCCAACTTCACTGCAAAAAAGCATCGTTTTTCTAGTTTTTTCCCACACAAAATCAGATTCTTGCTTCGTTTTCTAGCCTTCCATGTCCACCCCTTCTTTATTCAACTCTCTTATTTCGGAATACTTTCTCTGCTTGGTTACGTTGCTCTCCTGCTTTCAAAGCCTAGAACCCCCGTTGCACCAAAGACCTTGGACCTCTTCTACACCTCTGTTTCTGCTTCCACTGTTTCTAGCATGGTGGCAGTTGAAATGGAGGTTTTCTCCAATTATCAACTCATTCTCCTCACCTTTCTTATGTTTGTTGGTGGGGAAGTTTTCACTTCCATGCTTGACCTTCTATTTGCTAGGTATAAACTCACCCAGAGTGTTAAAAACAGAGTTAGCACCAATCCGTTAGAGAAGCCCCCAATTCATGCCAGCCATGTTGAGCTTGGTTTAATCACTATTCCTCACTCAGAATCCGAAAATAACAAGCCTTGTGACATTAACGTTCCAAAGGGTACTATGATCCTCTTCAAGGACAGTGATAGACTTAAGTATAACTGTTTAACCTATCTCACTTTCGTAGTTTTAGGTTACCTTGTGGTGGTTCAATTTGTTGGCTTCAGTTTGGTGTCTTTGTACATGACATTGGTACCAAGTGCAAGACAAGTACTGAAAAACAAAGACATTAAGATTGTAACATTTTCTTTGTTTACCATAGTTTCCACTTTTGCTAGTTGTGGTTTTGTCCCCACCAACGAGAACATGATGGTTTTCAAGAAGAATTCGGGGCTTCTCCTCCTTGTCCTCCCACACGTACTTCTAGGTAACACCCTTTACCCGCCATGTTTGAGGCTTGTGATAATGTGTCTAAGAAAGGTTAGTAGAAGAGAGGAATTCTCGCACCTGCTGAAGAATTTCAAAGACATTGGCTATGATCATATGCTCTCTGGTCTTCAGTGTTGGCTCCTGGTTGCTACTGTTTTGTGTTTTAATGTTGTACAGTTTGTGATGTTTTGCTCGATGGAGTGGAACAACAAAAGTATGGAGGGTTTGAATGTTTATGAGAAAGTGGTGGGGTCGTTGTTCCAAGTTACGAATGCCAGACACAGTGGTGAATCTGTCTTCGATCTCTCTTCCCTCTCTTCAGCCATATTGGTGCTCTTCGTTGTCATGATGTAAGTCGCTAATCTCTCTTAATTAAGACCAGTTTCTAACAAACAATGCCAAGTTATAACCTTACAACTTAACACCGTTTTACTTTCTAAATATTATCGTGTCACTTAAACATTTCTTGCTTTTAATCCTTCTCCAAGTGTTAATTTTAGCTGGTGCCGATCCATCATTTTCCATTGAAAAATATTCATTTCAAAAAAGACAAGGGAAAGGTGAGAGGTTTTCTTGATGGTGCAATTTTATACATAAACTACTGAAATTTACCTATACGAAATTTCCTTATATGACTTGACTAAGTGAAGAAGATCTGCGTGTATAACACTAATTTTTATTTTTAAAAGTAAAGTTATGTAAATTTATTTATTAGATAAAATCGTATTAAGATGATACCAATTTCAATTGTTTTGTTTTATATTAAACGAAAATCCAGTTAAATTTTATTTTAATCTAATTTAAATTTTCATTAAAGTCATATCAGATCTAAACTCATATTATTATATAATTTTTTTATAATGAAATCGTGTTATGTTAATATGATTTATTTAAGTTAATATAATTTATTTAAGTATAAAATTTTTAAAATCTACCAATTTCAATAATATTTTTTTTTAATTTTTTACTTTTTTTTTAATTGCATGAGTTTAGTTAAAAAAAATTATTTTCAATACTTATTTCTTTATACTCTTTTTGCATTTCCATGCATGAAAAATGTCACCGACAGCAATTACTTTAAAATATAAAAATTGCGATTGCATTCACATTTTCACACTTTTAAATATTTATACTACTTTCACATTTCATCTTTTTTTCTCTCTCTATCTCTCTCTCTCTCTTATTTTGATGTAAAATGGCGAGAGCATAAAAATAATGTAACAAACAATTAAGGGGAGGGCATATGTTCTGTACTCCTACACCCACTTACAAATGGAACTGGAATATGTGTCTCGATTTGATTGCTCAGAAAAGGAATTCTCATATATCAGCCTTCACATGTATTTTCCTATTCAGTATTAAAACCGTGTGAGAAGCATTTGAAACTTCATAAATTATGCATTGGATTTCTAAATATTTGGTGAAAAAAAAAAAAGTTATTCGAGAAGCTTATCTTTATGAAGGATCCAAGAGACTTGGTTAATAACGATAAATGTGAGGAATAAAGATGACACCTGTTAAAGATTATTGTTAAAGATGCACTAAACCAAACTGTATTGATGGATGAAACAGGTACCTTCCACCGTACACTACTTTTTTACCTGTAAGAGAGGAGGAGGAAAGCGATGTGAAGAGAAAGGGAAAAAGCGCATTGGAGTGTGTTGTGTTATCTCAACTCTCATACTTGGCCATATTCATTATTCTGGTTTGCATCACTGAGAGAAAAAGCTTGAAAGAGGATCCCCTCAACTTTAATGTTCTCAACATCACCCTCGAAGTCATCAGGCAAGCAACCCTTTTTTCTCTCTTTCTGCAATATCTTCAATCAATCATTTTCTTAGAAAACTAACTCATAACACATATTATAGTTCATGTTACTTGCTTGAGATAGTATAGTAGTATTACTGAATGCAAACTGTGTTAAGTAAATGTTGTGAGAAAAATGTGCAGTGCTTATGGGAACGTAGGGTTCTCAACGGGATACAGCTGCGCAAGACAGTTGAAAAGCGATGGTACGTGCAAAGATTCATGGGTTGGATTCTCTGGTAGATGGAGTGACCAAGGAAAGATCATCCTTATATTGGTCATGTTCTTTGGGAGGCTCAAGAAATTCAACATGAAAGGTGGCAAAGCATGGCACCTCTCCTAGCACACCACCCTTTCTGCAATCATATCAAACACTTTTGTCCTCAACCACCTCACTGCATGTATGATTATATTAAAATATAGTTAGAACTTCTTCCATAGGAAAACACTAGAAGATGAAAAAGTATTATGGGGTATCCAATATCATCACCAATATTCATGTGAATATTTACTACCACACTACAAATATATGGATCTTATTCCACAGCATATAATAATTTCTTTATCTTAACAACAAGATTCTACTCTCTTTTTTAAAATTGGTCAAAATCTCTCTGCATATATGAACTTGATCCTTTTTCTTATCTTGTCCAAATCTGGCATCTTAAGATCCATATAAATGATATGAAGTCTACTATTCTGATAACATGATATTTGACTATATTTTTTTTTTTATTATTATTATTTGAATCACTAACAATAACAAAGTTGGAAGACAGGTATATCAATTCCAAGCATCACTTAGAGATATTCGCTTTCAAAATTCTGCCATATAATTGTTTGCAATTACAAATTCGTGATGGTTGGCCAGAGCCATGATAACATTCTGCTCTCATATCATCACAATGATGATCTAACAGTAAACTTTCTTTTACACGTTACTTGTCAAAACATATTCCTTTTTGGGCAATTTCTATGCATTGCCGTGGCACGTGGCAGATGAAAGATGCATCACTCCATAGCAACAACTTGTTGAGAATGGCTTATATGAAGATTAATCAGCTTTCCACATTTTTTGTTAATGATCTTTCATAATTACATTTGAAGAATCTTGTCAATTATTGCCTTAACTTTTCGTGTATCTCTTTCTACTCACATAAACATTCTCTGGCACCTTTTTGACTCACTGGTGACTCCATTGCATTTTGTAGTTGTCTCCTTCACTGTCATCCACCTCAACGACTCCATTATGGCCATTTCGCCTCAGTGCTTCAATGATTGTTTCGATATAATAACAAATAAGATTAACTGGAAGTAATAAATCCATCACTAAAATTAGAATGTTCACATTTGGAGGATAAATTTACAAAACAAAAATAGATAAAAAAAAAAACTAAATTAAATATGTATTTGTTTGGTAATATAAAAATTAGTAAGAAATTGAGTAGATTTTGTTTTTGAAAATGAGATATGGTGTAGGAAATAAAATGTTTGTAAAAATATATTAATTTTATCTTGGTATCTGTTTTAGAATAGAGTTAAGAGCACATTTTACGACAATTTTTCTACCATTAGTTAAATATTATTAAAAGTTTACATTAGAAGACATGGTTATTGAATAAATCGTGAAATATACTAAATTTTGTAATTTTTAATAAACTTTTACAGAACATAAAAAACTTATTTATTTCTTAACATTTAATGTGTCTATTTATTTGATAACTAAAATAGCTTTTCCCAATATTAAAACCCTCAAATATAAAATCATTAAAGAATGAAAATCGAAATGATTAATGGTATCTAGAGTTTTTTTTTTAACTATAGGTATAGATACAGTGAGGCATTTTGATCAATAATTTAGAGCTTTAATATGCTCAAATTAAGTATAATTTTTATTTTTATTTTTTATGTAAAGTAATTAGAACTTATTTTCTATATGTCACAAATTGGTGTGAATAAACTTCTCTTCCATAAATATTACACTATCTTATTTTGAATGTGAACAGAATTCTCTGAATCATTAACAACACTAAAATCTGCCACTATATGTAAGGAGCACTTCTCATATCAAACCATAATCTGCTAGCTAGGTAGTACTACAAAAGTGGATATGAATACTTTGCACCTATAGGTGTATCAGAACAATGTTCCTACTCACTCTGACTATAAATTTTTCAACCATTTCATTATAACAACTTTTTATAATTTATTTATTTGAATAATTTATTTCAACACTATCATTTTATTTTTATTTTTATATAAATTTTTAATTTACATATTTTTTGATTATTTTTTTAAAAGCTTAAATAAATTTTAATTTGAGCAATGCATTTATTTATAAATACTTTTTTAAATATTTATATTTTGAATTTGTAAAAAATTAAATTTCAAAGGTAAGATTTGTTTCCTTTTCTAAATATTAATGAGACTATTGTTGAAGAAAAATCATATGATTTTTCGAAATAAAAAATACTTCTTTGGTTCACTATATTATATTTATATTTGCAACAAACATTAACCCATCAATGTTTCACTTTTCGTTATTAAATCCACACACAAAACCTAAAAGCTTCCCAACTTTTTGAAAGTTTTTTTTTTAAGCACTCACCATTTTTGTTTCAGAACGTAACAATTCAGTTGCATTATTTGTTCCTTTCACAATCCAAAATTAAAATTTTCTTTCTTGTAAACTTCCAACTTCTGACGAAATGATGATTACAACGAATCATTCTTTCGCATATGCCCGATTCCAATTCAATTGGTCATCTTGTAATGAAAAAAAATTACAATTTATAAAATAAAAGTTAGGTATAGTAGTACTTTATATACTTGTGATACTACTTTCTTTCACCTGTTAGCTTTTATTTTCTCTTGGTTTTGAATCTGGATAAATGTTAAGGAAGAGATATATCATGATTATGTGAACATCAAGCTATATGCTAGAATGACTGTTCAGTCCGGAGTGGATTTCGTGTATGCTAATGGCAGTTCTTAAGCAGAAATTAACGACAACAGGTAAAGAAAGCTTTAGTAAAATTTTAAGGACTCTGTCAATCTTTATTCTTGGTATTAGTGAACGTATCAATTGGAACCATGACAATTCTAAGATTAAATACTAATGTTATCAATCAAATAATACTTGATGATTTAAGGATGAAGTAACAAGTAGAGTAGAAGAAATTAAGAGTGTAATGTATTTTTATATATTCTGAATTTGTTTTGAAATTGTTAATTTAAGTATTTTTTCAATGATGATGATAATAACAAATGGAAATGTCTTAAATAGATTAGATTTTTTTTTTACTTTTTAGATTTTACATGAATTATATTTATTTTTATATTAATGTGACAATATGTTTAGATTGTATATTTATTCACATTTTCTTGCATTCTTTTTCTTTCTTCATCATACTTAGGAGTATCTTATAACATTTCAATATTAATTTCCTTTTATTTTATTTTTTATACCTAATAAATTTATGATAAAATAGCATATAAGATGTGTGATGATATTTGAAGATATATGAAATAACATATATATTTCATTTTTTATACATAATAAATTTATGATAAAATATAATATAAGATGTGTGATAATATTTTGAAGATATATGAAATAGCATATATATTTTATTTTTCATACATACTAAATTTATGATAAAATAGTATATAAGATGTGAGATGATAGTTTGAAGATATATGAAATAATATATATATATATATATATATATATTAGGAATAGAGAAGTCAATGTATTAGAAGATAAGAGTTAGTCAGAAGATTAGTATTAATTGAGTTTCGCTTTCATTATTGGATAGAACCTGCAAATCAATTATAATTATCAGATCACATAGATATCTATTATTAGAAAAAAAGCAAAACAATACAAAAAGAAATATATAATACCTATAAAATAAATCGACAAAAGAGATTATCATTTTCTTTATATTACCAATCAGCTTCAATCAAGGTTGAATTTCACTATTTTGTATTTTAAAATAGTCTAGATAACTTTTATCGGCTGTAGTTAAAAAATTAAGATTTGGAATACAGGGAGAGAATGGTGCAGACAAGAGTAAAAATTTTAGAATTAAATAAGTTATTTAGTATTATCAACAACACTAACCAAAAACAATCTTTAACTATCAAAGTGTGCAACCTATGAAAAGGGTTTGACACAAGAATGATATATTGAAGAGATAAAAATTCAGAATTCAAATACATTTCTAAAATTGCTAGAGTTTATACAAAAACTGGTAATAATTTTACGTCAATCAATTGTTATAATATTATTTTAATTTAATACATCAAAATTGAGTTTAATTTTTGAAAGTTAGACCATCTTAATTTATTTTCATATAAATAAAAAAAAATCTATTTTCAATTAAATTTTTTATTGTATATGGAGCACCTCTCATACTAAACCCTATATTTAATCTGCTAACTAGTACTACATAAGTGGACATGAATACTTTAACCATTTCATTACAACAACTTTTTATAATTTATTTATTTGAATAATTTATTTCAACACTTATCATTTTATTTTTACTTTTTTTTTTAATTTTTAATTTAGATATATTTTTTTATTTTTTAAAATCTCGAATAATTTTTAATTTGAGTAATGTATTTATTATAAATACTTTTTAAAATATTCATATTCAATTTATAAAAAATTAAATTTTAAAGGAAATATTTGTTTCCTTCACCAAATACTAATGGGACTATGCTTAATTTTGTTGAAGAAAATTCATGCAAAAAAATGTCCTATTATGATTTTTCAAAAGCAAAAATGCTTCTTTGGTTCACTATATTATATTCATATTTGCAGCCAACGTTAACGCGTGAATGTTTCAACTTTTCTTTTCGAAAGGTTTTTTTTAACAGCACTTACCATTTTTATTTTATTTCTAAACGTACCAATTCAGTTGCATTATTTGTATCTTTCACAACCCAAAATCAAAATTTTCTTCCTCCATAAACTTTCAACCTCTGACGACATGATGATCACAACAAATCGTTCTTTCCCATATGATGATCACAACAAATCGTTCTTTCCCATATGCCCCTCTCCAATTCAATTGGTATCTTGGAAAAATTGCAATTTATAAAAACTAAAGTTAGGTCTAGTACGTTATATACCAATAGCCTTTTTCAATACATTGGTAACAAACAATCTTGTTTAAATGCAACATATCCAACTTGCAGGTTATTTTATATAGAATTGGTTGTCATGTCGCCTTCATGCTATGAATTACATTGTTAAGTTACTACTCTTTCCCATGCATTATTTCTATTGATGTTGAAACTACCAAAATAAAACAAATATTATTTCAAGTGTCATAGAATTGCATATGTTTTTCCTTTTTCATATTTAGATGTAACAAATGCTTTTGGAATTTGCATAAAACTATAGTTCTACACAATTTTGAAATAGAAATTTTAAAAGGTGAGAATGCAAGGAATTTAAATGTAAATTCAAGAATCTTAAATAGAAATGAATGACATAAATAGTAAAAAAAAAATCTCACAAACTCAAGTTTTAAAGTTTTCACTCATGACTTAGATTCATTAGATTTAAATCTCTCTATCTCATATTAACTTTATTCTATATGCTCATTCGAGAAATTTAACAAAAAAAACAGAATTTGTGCAAATATATATATCTTGAAAAAAGAAAACGATGAATGTCCATTCCTTAGCATGGTTTAATAATGGAACCTTGCAAATATTAAAGAGAGTCTTTTATTTTATTTTTTTTCTGAGATGGGTTGATGCAAATGGTGGAATGGTGAAAACAAATGGTAATCAAGGATGATGGAGTTGAGGTGGCAGTGTTTTCATTAATTGTACACTTGGATAGAATTTCTAATAACAAAAGATGGTGTAAAAAGTAACTTTTATCGTATCATAACCCAATAGGCCCTTTTTTTCATTTTTTTCTTACCAAAAAGAATATTAATTCTTTTAACATGGAAACTTTTTGTCTTTTGCTCAACTTGCGTATGCTCAACTAGTAATAAACATACATGTGTATTTTGGGTAATTCATGCGTATGTGTGTACGATGTAAACAACTCGTCTGGGAAAAGACAATTGAATGAAGGAGCAAATTGCAGGAAAATAAACTAAGATTGTTGGGAAAATTAAAGAAATTTCTTCCTTTCTTTCTCTGTTTTTAAGTATGGTCTTTCTGACTCATGTAAGGATGTGTATTCTGAATGAGTTGAACTTTCAACAATAAAACTGATTATGCTGTTAATTATATATAACAAATTAGTGTAAAAGTATTTAATACTGTTAATAAATTTTAATTAAATTTATACCCATCACATCCTTAAATAGTTTTAGGTAACTTGTCTCTTGCATGCATGCTTGAATTTTGTAGGACGTATAACCAATTACAAGAATGCACGAAAAATTGGTAGAGTGTCCAAATCCGATGTGGTAGAAAGAATTATTTAAGGGTTTCTTCCCTTATGTATATTTGAAAGTAATTTATTTTTCCCAAACGTAGTCTTAAAAAAATAATGCCCCTCTAGATTGTTTAGTTTTTAAGAGTTATTCTTCGAAAGTTTTCAATAGATAATAAGTTGTTTATATAGATAAATAAATAACTTATATGTATAAAAAATAAATAATGTAAATATATGATATAGAATTTGATGATCACTAATGGTTGTTTGGCCCTGAATGGAGAAATAGGTAGGAAGCAACAAGCAATTAGTTCACGAGTTGAGAGAGACAGTGAAAGCAGCCTCCACCGGATAAGGGTTTGTTTTCTTGTCATTAGTTTATGATTTTAAATTTGTGAATGCCTTTTTCTCTGCAATATCATAATATGCTGAGACATTTCTGCATATTGGCTGTGAAAATTGCATAAGGGGAATGTATTGAAGTGTGTAATGCAGCTACCAAATAATGAATTAAAATAATGCAAACAATACAGTCACGAGACACTACAAAACAAATCACCAACCCTCCTCTCTTTCTCTCTGAGCTGTGGCTGTGACTGTGCCTGCCATGTGTGGAAAACTTTGTTCTGAAATCTAGCGTACCTTTTCATCCTATAAATCAAAGCCTTTAAACAAAACCAAGGTTCCCAAACTCAAAAGTAAGCTCACTTTTTCCCCTTATTTCTTCAAAACATGGTTCCAATCTCCTTACTCAACTATGTTCTTCTCCTCTTTTGTTGTACTTTTTCCTTTAACTTGTTAACCACTCCTGGCTTTGCCCTCAACATTGGAGCTGAAACCACTGGAGTAGCTGTCTCTGTGGTAATCTTCTAAACAATTTAATTAAGCCTTAAACTAACGTATGCAGCCAGTACTTTTCCTAATTCTCTCTTTTTTTTGTTATTCATCTGCAGAGCAAAGAGTGCAGTAGACAATGTGAGTCAAGTTTCTGCTCAGGTACATCTCTAATTCTATGACCATTTTTGTTCTTACTTTGGAGATTTAGCTGATTGGATTAAGGTTTAATTTTTTTACTATGGCATGGGAACCAATAATAACACTTTGGAGTTTGGAATGACAGTGCCTCCATTATTGAGATATGGCAAATACTGTGGACTTTTGTATAGTGGATGCCCCGGTGAAAGACCCTGTGATGGCCTTGATGCTTGTTGCATGAAGCATGATCAATGTGTGCAATCCAAAAACAGTGAGTTCTCTAATTGCTTCTAAATTCTTACATCTTACATTATAACTTGCATTCGAGCAAGATTTGCTTGAATACTTCCAGTTTCAGAATCTATCGGATCTTAGTCTTTGTAAGTGGGATCATAATGTCCCTTCACAGATTAGATCTTCAATTCAGCCCTTTTTTGTACCGTGTTTGTCTTTACTTTGATAGGTCCGGCATTATCTTAAAACTCAGTTTTGAATGATCCATGATTACTTATTTTATACACGTTTTTGTATGAAACATATAACTGAATCTGTACTAAATTAGCTCTAATGGTAATGAACTATTGAAATAGATATGGCAGGAAATTGAATCGGTCAATGCACTTGTTGTTGCAAGCACATGGCTCAGAAAATTTAGGATGGACAGGTGAGAATTGAGAGAGGGAGTTAGGTAGTGTGTAGTCTAGCTTCTTGCTTAGCTTCTCTTTTTCTCAAAGGAGGAAGTGGGGTAAACACAAATATAAATAGCTTTTTCCAATGAAATTATATCCCAAAAAGTACAATTTTTTTATGGAAACTAAAGTTTCACTCATTTAGAAGAAAAACAGAAACAGAGCTGGACCAAACACTATATTAGAAGAAAAGGCAAAATATGCTCATTATTGTACAAACCAATGACAGTTGTTAAGGATTGTTTACTTAATTTCTTTTGATCAGTATACTAATGAATCCAGTAAATGCCGAGAAATTGATGGACATAAATAGAAACTAATCGTGATCTTTCATATATTCACCTCTTTTTTGGATGACTGATTCTACTACCGTAAGTTTGACCCTCATTGCATCCCTTCTCCTACACTCAAAGAATATGCATAAGAGGACATGTAAGTTATAATAACTAACAGTGAACTTTGTACCCCACAAATTAGTTTATTGAACAACTATTTTGTCGAATACTGAAATCTTGTAGACTTGTGTTATTGAAAAATAAAATGGAATTTTGCTTTTTGACTGAGTGGGTTGGTTTTCCATCCGAGATTCACACTTGGTGTAAAATCATCTCAAAAGCAACTATGTATAACGTGTTTTCAGAACACTCTTAAGTTATAGAACTTGGTTAGTGGATCTAAGCAGAGTGAATGGGGGAAATGGTAATTGATTAATGATGGTGGTATGCAGATGACTACCTAAGCCAAGAGTGCAGCCAAGCATTGATAAACTGTATGAATAACTTCAAGAACTCGAGGGCTCCTACATTCAAAGGAAACAAGTGCAATGTGGATGATGTTATTGAGGTAATACATGTTGTGATGGAAGCTGCTTTACTGGCTGGAGGGATTCTCCACAAGCCCTAGAGAGTGATGCTGTCTGTCTATCTCTCTGTCAAGTCTCCGGAAAGAATAGATATTTTCTCATTATTCCTATTGTTTTTAGTTGCTCTCTTACCAAATTAATCAAACTTCAATGCTTTATTCTATTTGTTCACAACCAATGTACTCTTTTCGCACACTCTTATTATTAGGTAAAGTATGTTTACTCATTCTTGTGATCCCCCACCTCGTATAAATGTACACTGCAAACACAATTGTTTATTCCGTTTTCCTTCTGATGGAATTAGTTTCGCTTTTTGAAAGATCTCCTTAAAGTTCTGAATGGTTACTATTTTCATCTATATAAACTATAAACAAATAAAGGTAAGCATGGATGAGCCAACTGCATCTTGAAAAGTAAATTCGATCATCAAAATTCATAAGCAAACTTTCTTTTCTACATTTTTTGTTTGTTTGGTGATGGTGTCCGACATAATAATCGAGGATAAAGCACTTGTCTGTCAAAGATTTTATCAATGGGAGTTCTACATAACTTACGTTACAAAGCAAGTTCAGCAAAAAGTTATTATAGCTTTGAACAAAAGCTTCTCAAGCGTTTCTTTGGTTTTCCGTTGAAATAAAGCTTAATGCATGTTTGGCTAAATGCAAAAATATCCTTGTTTCCTTTCTTGTAACTCACGCACTGACGTCCCTACTAATAACTAATCATAGCTTTGAGAAGTCGTAGTACATCATTTCAGTTAAAAGAAATATGCTGATTTTTTAAAAAATGAAGTGTACATATTGGGGAGAAAAAGAAAGTTAAAGTAGATTAAATGTTCATTTGATGCTCTGTAAAGCAAAACAGCAATACACATTTGAATAACACAAGTAATTTTGTATTACTGTATAATAATTACTAGACGGGGCAATACACAAAATTTACTACCATATCAGAAGCAACTAATACATATATCTGCCTGGTAGTAGAACTTTATCGGTTGGGATACTAAGTTTTTAAAGCTATCAATCAATAAAACAAAACTTTAGTAAGGAAAAAGTTAACTACATGGAAGTGAAACTCATAAGCAAGATAAATCCAACATAGTATGTGACTCCTTTCTCTGCTTCTCTCTCCATTGCTTACGAAACCAGTGTCGGTTTCCTGTCAGTTTCTACACTTTGTTTAGGTTTCACGGGTGGCAATTTTGCTAACACCCAGCTTGGTGAAGAATCAAGCCACAGCCCTTCGCCAGTTTCTTTGTGCTTGAAATCAGGAGCTTTTTCATTCCTCTGATCATCAAAATGAATTATTAACTCAATACACAAAATCCAATAAAGCGATATAAATTTTGTAAAGATTTAAGAACACAAGGACAATTCAGAAAATGGGTTACCTTATCTAATCTATTATCCCACCATTTGGCCGGATTTTGCACCAAATCATTCCAGGACACATCACCACCTAAAACCAGGTTGAGACAAAAAACAAAATATGATGACCAAACAGAAATGGAAAGAAAAATATGAGGAATCTTAAGTTGCAGGGCCACCAAAACAAACACGAGACATTGGGCAAACATAAAAATGGAGAGCATCTCCAAGCTACAAAAACCAAAACCATAATTTGTTTTGAATTAAATGTGAACCTAATCAGACCAAAAATCTGTTTGCACCAATTCTCGTGCATCTCAATTATGACTAATGATGCAAGGTAGGCTTTTATGACCAAGAGAAGCTATCTACACAAACCTTTACTATCCTTTGTTTTTTTGGACTTAATAACCGGAACATCAAATTCAAGCCCTTCTAGTTTGGGTAAAACCCATGTTGTAGCCTTGTTAAGCCAGAGGGAACCACTGCCATCCTTGCGCTTGAAATCAGGGTACTTTGGATTTACCTGTACTAAGAAGATAAACGGATAAAATGATCCTCCAGATATATTAGACAAAAGAGAGAAAGATACATCAAGTCATTAATCACTAGTTCACTACCAATCCATTTTGTTTGCTGTCACGGAAATCACACCACTGCTTTGGATTATCTAGAAGGTCTATCCAAGAACTCGTCAAAAAATCTGGATTTTTCTTTGTACTGGCTGTTAAAATAAACCAAATTGCAAATTGTTGGAATGTTCAAACAACCCAATTAGCCATTATTATAAAGTAGAAGAGGGTCAAGAGACATACTTAATGCGTATATACTTACATATTGGGTGTTTTGGTTCAGGTTTCAGGTCAATTGTCACTAACTCTAATTTCTCTTGGACCCATTTGGGAGTTGAGCTATTGATAAAGAGTAATTCACCATTTGTCTTTCTTTCGAAAGCTGCACCTTTTGGATTTTCCTACATTAAGTTGTAATGGATGTCAGAAAACAAATTTGCAAAAAGCATCATCAATCATAGCCAAATATTAAAGGCACATGACAAAACCAACCAATGAGAAAATTCCCCAACCTCTGTTGAACGAAGATCCCACCATTCAACGGGGTTATCAAGGAGATCCTTCCAAGAACTGTCTATGTCCAGCTCCTTACTCTGCTTGGCATGGATATTCTTCCTTGATGGATAGATGTCATGCTCCTCACTTTCTAATAAGATAGAAACAGAACAAGTCCAAAAGAAATGTCAAGTTCAAGTAAGTCATTGCTAAAACCGCACCGCACATTGCAACAAAATTTTCACTTTCACTTAATATCATGAATACTAGCTATCATCCTCTCATTAACTTGCTCTCTCGGGTTCTTTTCTTGTTCTGTTTAGGATCGAATTACATTTTTCTTTTACAAATTTAATTTAAGAATTCTCAAATAGTTGAGAGACATACCGACTAATTTTGGCCTTTCTTTTAGTAAGTTTTTAATATGAAAGAAAATAAATTAAAATTACGAAGGCAAAAGTATTGAGTCCGAAATTAGTATAATGAATGTTTGAGGATACACAAATTATATCCATGTAAGAAAGAAACGCATTTTTGCGGTGTCAATAATGAAGTATTGGCGAGATGAGAAGACAGCTAAGGGAATAAACGAGAAGGGAGGACTTACGAGAGAAAGGAAGTGTTTTGGTGGTTGAAGACGCGGATGTAGCGTTGAGTTGGGGATATCCTTGAACAAAGTTGAGGGTTTGCACCAAAACCTATTGCAGATAGTGAAGATAAGAAGTGGGGTGTAGCAGAAGATACGATAGTATAAGAAAGAGAGAGGTACCTGGATATTGGTTTGATGTTGGAGTTGTTGGGGGTGTTGTGGTGGATGAGGATGAGTGGTGAGATTTCCAGCAATGTGGATGAAATCGTTGAGTTTAAGATGGCATTTAGCGGTGTGAGCGAGATCACCCTCGAATATAAGCGGAATCCTGGCATGGTGAGATAGTGTAGTTAAAGTAAGAGCAGAGAAGAAGAGAAAGGAAATAGAGAGAGCAGCGTACGAGAGGGAAGGAGAAGAAGGGGACTCCTGGCGCGTGATGACGGCGGCGGCCCAGGCGTTGCCGTCGGGAGATTGGTGGAACTGAAGGGGCGTGAGGAGCTGACCGATGAGGCTGACGGCGTTAGCCAGTTTGGGCTGAAAAGGAATCTCCGGTGGGGTGGGTTTGGAGCTGCGAGTGGCGTAGGAACGGAGAAGAAGAATGAGAGGGGAAACCGAAGAATCCCTGCCACTTTTGCCAAACACTCGTGGCACCCAACAATTCATTTTGCTTACTACGTAGGAATTGATCAAACTATGAACGAATGAATGAAAGTAACACGTTTGTTTTAAGTTACCTAGTTTCACTTCCCTCTCCCTCTTCTTTGAAAAATATAAATAAATTAGGACTTTCAAATTCTAAATATTAATATTTGTGACTAAAGTTGGGAACTTTACACTAAAGGTAGTATTTTTAATAGTGGGTGGTGACAAGTAAGCAAAAGCAAGATAAGATCTGAGAGTGCAGAAGTGATGGGTGGAGAAGAAGAAGAAGAAGCTTCGAGAACTCCATTGCTGTCAGGCAAAAACCCTTCGGCTTGGACATATGGCAGTATCCTGGTGGTGGCTTCGATGTGGCTCCTGGGAGCGTTGGTCCTGGCCCTCTACTTTTCCTCAGTCCCCGTCTCCTCCTCGCCGCTCCCTCACCCCGTCGTCATCCTCATTTCCTCCGACGGCTTCCGTTTCGGATACCACTTCAAAACCCCCACTCCCAACATCCATCGTTTGATTCAGAACGGCACGGAGGCTGAGACCGGCCTCATCCCCGTCTTCCCCACCCTCACATTCCCCAACCACTACTCCATCGTCACCGGCCTCTACCCTCCCCACCATGGCATCGTCAACAACCTCTTCTTTGATCCCATCACCGGCGAAAAGTTCACCATGGCCAACCACGACCCCAAATGGTGGCTCGGCCAGCCCCTCTGGGAGACCGCCGTACTCAACGGCCTCTCCGCCGCCACCTACTTCTGGCCGGGCTCCGAGGTCCGCAAAGGCCCCTGGACTTGCCCCGAGGCCTTCTGTCAACCCTACAATGGATCTGTCCCCTTCGAGGACAGAGTGGACACCGTTTTGAGCTACTTCGATTTACCCCCTCACCAAATTCCTTCCTTTATTACTCTCTATTTTGAGGATCCCGATCATCAGGGTCACCGGGTTGGACCTGATGATTCTGAGGTCACTGATGCTGTTGCCAGAATCGACGCCCTGCTAGGGAAGCTCATCCAGGGCTTGGAACAGAGAGGCGTTTTCGAGGATGTTCATGTTGTTTTGGTCGGTGACCATGGCATGGTTGGTACATGTGATACAAAGCTTGTCTTTTTAGATGATTTGGCACCTTGGGTCCAGATTCCTCGAGATTGGGTCCAGTATTACACCCCATTGCTTGCTATTCGACCCCCTCCTTCTGTTGATCCAGCGCTTGTTGTTGCTAAGATGAAGGAAGGGTTGAGCTCTGGGAAGGTTGAGAATGGGGGGAAGTTGAAGGTTTATCTGAAGGAGGATTTACCAGAGAGACTTCATTATTCGGACAGCGATCGGATTACCCCCATTGTTGGTTTGGCTGATGAGGGTTTCAAGGTGGAGTGGAGTCGAACGGGTAAGAAGGAATGTGGCGGCGCTCATGGTTATGACAATGCGTTTTTCTCCATGAGGACTATTTTTATTGGACATGGTCCTAGGTTTCCCAGAGGGAAGAAGATACCATCCTTTGAGAATGTTCAGATTTATAATCTGGTTACTTCCATTCTCGACATCAAGGGTGCGCCTAATGATGGCTCTGCTTCGTTTCCCGATTCTGTTCTTGTGCCTTCTGCCTCACCAACCTAGATATTGGTCACGTAGGTATTTTTGGTTTTGCTTTACAATCAGAATTGAAGTTTCACATTCATAATCTATCTTCACCTTTAATGCAATCTTATTATGAAGGTTGTTGACATGAAACTTAATTTTTGTATTGCAGAACAGTACCAAAAACACCTATGGAACCTTGTATTGTACCAAATAAAACTCAGTGAGTGTTGTAGTAGAGATGCTCTGAAATGGTGCTGCAGAAGGAATAAGTGTATAATGTACTATTTCCACTTAAACTAATTTTAGTTTGAATTGGGTTAGTTTTCCTTATGTGTGGATGGATCCTCCTAATTTTATAATTTCACTGACACATTGCCTGCACTTTGCAAATGCATTTTACAAGTAACATATATTACTATATTATTAGGTTCAATGAATGGATGTTGACTAGGATCCACATGCAATATTTCCCTTTTGGATGATGTTTGGTGCTATAACAACACCTTCCTACTCTACCCTTTTGCTGCCATTCTTTTTTTAGCAGTGACAAATTATGTGTTTCCACTTTTCAAATGCCTACTGGTTGTTGTTTCAAACAGTGATTCCCTTGTTAACTTTGGCATTTCACTGAATTGTTTCTCTTTCCATTTCAGTTTGGAAAATGTCTTGGATGACAGTAAATGCATTAACTTACTAATATACTCTTCTCTTTTATTCTGTAAATGCATCTATTTCTGGCGTATCATTTGTATACTCAATTTATAACTGGAGCCTGTCTGCTTCAATGAATCAATAGTGCTACTTTTTCTATTCTACAATTGGTAATCCGTTTCACTCAATCCGGGATATTATTGCTAAATCATTGCTGCTAGATGAAGCTACTGCTAATTAGGATAAACCCTAATGTTGACCTTGTTTTTGGAATATTATTCTTGCAAGAAAGTATACCCTAGATTAATATTCATCCGTTTATGCGATGAAAACCTAAGCCAAAAGCTTCCTCGTGTTAGTATGTTTGTTTTGTATTCCTTCTATTTTTCACATAATACACGTTTTTATGCAGAACTTGTAATTGACAGTAATTTGAACATCTGTTTGAAGAGTTTAATAGTTGTAAACTAACAATTTACAGCAGTTTTATAATGCCATTTAATCACAAAATATTGTTTGCTTGATTTGTCCCCTACTGGGATTAGGGGTGTTAACTAAAAAGTATGGTTCAAACAAGTTTTTTATTTTTAAGATAGGTCTAGTAATATGGGCATGAGTCTATTAATCTTACGATTAAATTTTATTATCCAAGAGATCCAACACTAAAACAGTAATAATAATTTGTTAAAGATTAATTTATTAAGATTATTAAAACAGACTTCTAATCATTCTTTACAAATAACATTCAATGACTAAACAGAGGACACTCCTATTTAAACTGGTTTAGAATGATAAAAAAAATAAAGAAACTTGAGGGGCTAAGAGTAAAATCAATTTAATCAAAACTAAAAAAACAAGAATAGAAAAAATGAAAAGAAAAAAGAATGTTTTATTTGTTTTGTTGAATAAAAGATATGTTTTTAGTTATTGGTTTAGGATTAAATTCGGTCTTGGAGAATCTGAATTATAATCTCTAATAAAGTGTTTTTTTAAATTAAAATTTAGAAATGAAAAAAAAAGAAAAAGTTAAAATTAGTTTTGAATGAAATACTTTGAGGAAAAGATTTGAAATAAAATTACAAAAATTAAAAAAAAGGAAATTATATTGAAATTGAATTAGGTAATTAAGTGTGTGGAATATAATTATTTAGACCAGTACAAAAGTTAGATAAATTTTTAAAAAATTTATATTAGCAAAATTTGTAAATAAGAAGAATTTTCTGAAAAAAATGTATTGGAAAGTGTGATATATAATTGAATTTATTGAGTTGTAAAAATTATATTAATTTTAAAAAATAAGTTTAGGTGATATATAAATTTTGAGGAATAAATATTTGAATAAATAATTATTTACTACTACATATATTTTAAGCAAAAAATGTAAATAGGAAAAAATTATGAAGAATAAGATACAAGAAAGAATTGTAAAAAATGATGGAAAGTGTTTGATAAAATTAAAATTATTGAATTGTGTATAATGAATATGATAAATAAAATATTGATGAATTAGAAAAATTATTTTTGAAATAACGATGGAAAAAGAATATAAAAATGCATAGAAATAAACTTTGAGTAACATCATTTTATTTCTTTTATAATTTATGGGTATGATATTGATGTTTAGATATTAATATTTATGAATGTATAAGTTTTGACATTTTTATAATAAGTAATTTGAAAATTTATTTGGACTATTTATTATTTTAGAATTTAGTTTATATATATTATTAATAATTTTACAAGATAAAGCTTGAAAAGAAGTAAATTAGAAGTAGATAATAGTAGAATAAATAAAAATAATATTAGAATATTTAGTTAAAGAATATATATATATATATATATATATATATACATTGAGTGTGTGGTGAAAAAAAATATAAATAAAGAAAAATAAAAAATCATTTATTTAAATGTTTATTTAATAAGATGTTTATTCAAAACATTTCTATAGTGGTTGAATTTAACATAAACAATGTTATTATATTATTGGCGGAGGAAATGATTAACTCAAAAGAAGTTTACCATCTAAAAATCTTGTTATTAGATTTGATGAATGATAGTGTGGGTGAAAAGTTTTAAAAACTTTACATTATTTATTCTCATGTGCAAAAGGTTAGAAAAAAAATGTTTCTAATTATTTTTTCAAAATTTTTAAAAAATCATAGTTTAATTAAAATTTTATTACTTGTTTAATTTAATTGAGTTTGAGTTTTATTGTTTCTTTTTATTTTTCAGAAAAAATATAAATTTGTTGTCTTTATTATTTTTATTTTACTTTTATTAGAAAAATATGGTTTAGGTCTTTACTCTTTTTAGAATATATATATATATATATATTATGTTTTTATTTGTTTTGTCATTTTTATTTTATTTTTAGAAATTAAAAAATATAAAGTTTCATTTCATTTTCATGAATAAGAAAATAAGAAAGAAAAAAAAAGATAAAAAAAATGTTGGTCCAATTTTAAAAAGAGAAAGAGAAGACTGGAAAAATTGGTTAAAGCCCTTTGTTTTTAAGGAAAAAAATTTAACATTGAGAAATAAATTTTCCTTTTCAAATTGTGCTGATATAATTTTTTATTAACCTTTTGTAATTTAATGCAAACAATTGAAGGTACTATTTACAATTTATTTAAAGTATGATTTCCATATTAATTTTTTTTTCTAAATTTTAATAATATAAGAAAATGCATAGAAAGAAATGAAGAGTGTGGGAAGACCATTGATTTGTGTTGTTCTATCGTATCTCTTCTTCCTTCTTTCTTCATGTGATGTTGTTGTAGCAGCGCTCTTCACTCTCAGAGCCTGTCAATGGCACATCTTCACCTTCTCCGATTGCAATTCCGATTACCCTCTTCTTCTTCCTCTCTCTTCCCTTCCAATACCCTCTTCTCTCCTCTCGCCTTTTCTTCTCCTGCACCACCGCCTCCTCCCACTCTCGCCTTCGCCCCCAGAAAGCACGTTCTCTCTTTCAAGGTTACTTTTTTAACCCTTCCCTTATTCTCTCTTCATTCTCAATTAGGACCCACTCTTTCACTAGCTCTATTGCATCTCTTATTCTTAACGTTTCCCATTCCATTTTTCGATTGTGTTAATTGCATAATTCAAACCTTGTACGCGGTAATTTTCATATGTCCAGGATTAATATAACCAGTAATTTATATTTCAAAGGCTAATTTCATTATTTCCTCTATTGATTTTGGTCATAGGTTGCTGATATGCGCCAGAACAGTTTGGCTCTCACACATATCTGCATGCTACTATAATACACTACTATTCACATTGTTATTAATTTCTAGTTTCTAGGTCTAGCCATGCTTCCAAATTTAGTTTCTACTATAATGGCGGTTACTTTTGTTGCTCATACAAAACAGTTACAGTACTCGTTTAGTAACATAAAGTCGATACCTTTAGTTTTTTTGACATTTTCAAAAGATGCTAAAATAAATTACTTTAATAACCATTTTTTTGTTGCCATTGGAGGAGTACAATTACTTACCTCCTCCCCGCCCGTTATTAGAAGTGTGTTGCTGATTTCGATATTTGCTACTTAGTAGCAGGCATCTGCTGTTAAAAAACAAAAATTCGTACATAAATGGAAAACATATCAGTGCTATGCAGTACTAACAGGTCAAGAAAGAAGTTTGCTCAGGACTGTTTGCCATTTTAGAATGCTCTGTCTCTCTCAAGGTGATGATGCTATAAGTTTGCGGTGATCACCAATGTGTTATGTAGTTAGATGAACTAAACGCCTTAGTTGCTTTCTTGATCAGGGTTGCGCAAGCAATTGAGTGCTATTTATTTAGACTCTTTGACTGCTCCTAGCATTATCTTTAGAAGTAGCTTCTTTGTGACTTATATTCTAATTTTATCTTTGGACATGGGTAAAATATAATGGTTGATGCTCATCTGCGGCTGATGTTTGTTGCTTACTATTGCTATTAACAATTTTCCATTGCGAGTTTGTGTTTGGTCCATTCCATTCTACTCAGATGTTCTCACTAACTGGGCTGTCTGTGACAGCTTATGAACTTTAGAATGTTTCATTTACTGATGTGGATCAATGCTGAGATATTTTTTTCCTTTGGTATTTATTGATATATTTTATATGTGAATAAGTTAATTATTTTGAAAACATGCAGAAGGAAGTCTGAGTAAACCGATGACTATACTTTGCTTTTACTAGGTCTCGACTGTTAGTCAATTTTATGGTTACTGAAGTGTCTCAGCCTTTTTGTTTTATTTTACTCACTTCACTTCAGGTATGTGCAACTGTTGCTGAAACTGGTCAGCCAAAATGGTGGGAAAAGAATGCACCAAATATGATTGATATTCACTCCACGCAAGAATTTCTGACTGCTTTGAGTCAAGCTGGAGATAGACTTGTTATTGTTGAATTTTATGGAACTTGGTGTGCTTCTTGCCGAGCATTATTTCCCAAGGTTCTCTTTCTTCTTGACTTTCACCCTTTCATTCTTATACTTTTCAGAGGATTTTTATTTCCTGAAAAAGCACATGCTCTCTACTGTACTTTGTTGATAACATGTTCAAAATTAAACAACTTGTAAAATTATCGGTGATCTAATATGCATGGTCATCCAAATACTATATTGAGTATGGGCTGGTGTCTTAATTAGTGGATAGTGACATTGGTCTGAGTTGTTATGAATGTACTGATATGGATGGTTGGCATTCCCGTCTAGGCCTTGCTGGTACTGTTATAGTAACGTAAAGTAGAATAGGATCTGAACTGATGATTTGAAAGAGGCTATGTTTGAGATACTGTCTGCAGTCTGCACCCATACCTTCAAAACATATTTCTTAATTTGAATCAGATATTGATAGTGGCCACATATTAAATTCCTTTTTAGAAAGAAAACTTCTTTTATATGAGGATTAATAACAGTTATGTAAATGACTGGTTATATGTCAAACGTGGTTAACCTGGGTAACATGTTGTACTTGGTTCGGGGAGTGGTACTGATCTGCAAGTCAACGTTATGTTCTTTTTCTGTCCCTGGAAAAACGAAAACTTTGAATTGCATTGGAGATAATCATCCCTAAGCTCTTTTTCTCATATTTTCGGTCTTAAGTGTTAATATTGAGCTATTTACCCCAGTAGTCTTGCAACCATATTCACCTCAGGACCATTAATTAGATCTTCCCACTAACATGGAACCTGAACTGGCCATGTTGCTACACATATACAAAGAGGTTTTCTCTATTTCATCTGGATTAACTCCTCAAAGAGCTCAAAAACATTCATTTCCATTGATCCAAGGTTCAGGTCCTGTTAAGGTCAGACCTCACAGGCATCCTCATAGCCAGAAACTATTAAATTTAAGCCATGGTGCAAGATATGTTGTAGGAAGGGATTGCAATGCCTGGCACTTGTCCTTTTTCTTCTCCCATAGTCTTGGTGAAGAAGAAGGATGTCTGAGATTTTGTACAAACTATAGGGCTTTGAATGCCATTATAGGGTTGTTTGAATGGAGCTCAGTACTTTTCTAAGCTGGACCTAAGATTAGGTTACCATCAAATATTGGTGAAGAAAAAATAGGGATAAAATGTCTCGTGGTCTTCCCAAATTTTGGCCCCGTTGCTTTGGGAATTGAGAGACTCATTTCTCCTTTTTTATTCAATTTTGATGGTCGTCTTTTTCCTATAAAACAAAGGAATTCACTGTTAGTATGCCTCCAGATCCAAAAAATTAAAGTATTCCTGGAGTGTATGTTCTGTTTTATCATCTTCACTGCCAGAACGAATCTAAGTTGGGAAAATATTTGTAAATTAATTTATACTTTTTTTTTGCATGCTGCTGAAATTATATCACACTTATCCTGAATCTTGATGTGGATTTGGCAGTTATGTAGAACAGCTGAAGAAAACCCTGAAATTCTTTTTCTCAAAGTAAATTTTGATGAGAATAAGCCAATGTGTAAAAGGCTGAATGTTAAAGTACTTCCTTACTTCCACTTTTATCGTGGAGCTGAGGGGCAGCTTGAATCATTTTCTTGTTCACTTGCCAAGGTAATTCTTACAATTTAGTTCTGGTTATGCTTAGCAGTTCTGGCTTCAATTTAAGTAGACGAGCAGCAGCAGTTACTAATTGGTGGCTATTCTTTGCCCAAGAATTTTTATACCGAAACTTGGGGCATATTTTGTTTGACAAATATTTCTTGTTATCTGATGCGTTAGTAAATAATTAGAAAATTGTTATATTATATTTTACCTCTTTCCTATTTTCCAGGATTTATATAACAAACAATGAAAATAGAATCTTTATTATTCTCACTAGCTATTTCCTGTGTAAGTATTAGGAAACAAGAAACAAAGTAAAAAACGATTATCTTTCTGTAATTGTTTATTAAAATGTGAAATGAAAATAGCAAATATTTTCACAAACTGAACAACGTTCTTATTTTTCCAAGCATTATTATATATTACATAATCTAGAGGAAAGAAAGCTAAGGTGCATAAAACCGATGTAATGTTTTTTAACATTGATGATTCCAAGGCAGATTCCCTCTTAACATCGTGCACCATTTGCATAAAGACTTGAGCTAAATTGTACAGCAATAGCTGACCGCTAGATGATGTTCATAATAATGTCTATTTTGAGTATTTTATTAGCTGGTTAAATTAAGAAAAAAAAGAAAAGGATAACCAAGTACACAGAAACACGGTCACTTATCTGTTTTTCTCATTAAGGTCAACACTTGCCTGGCGAAGCAAATATATGATGATGATGGATTTACAAGCTTAGAATAGTGGATAGAACCTAATTTTATACAGAATGCTGGGAGCCAAATCTTTTAGTTTCTTAATCAGCTAATGGTTGTGTTGTAAATTACAGTTTCAAAAAATAAAGGATGCCATCGAGATACATAACACGGCACGATGCAGCATTGGTCCACCTGTGGACATTGGCGATCTGCTTGCTGAACCTTCCTCTGTTGCCAAGGATAGACCTGCAGAATCCGTGTAAGCATAGTACTTGTATCTTCTCTTCTATTCACGCATTTGTATTATAAGCTGTCTCACAAAGGGAAACCCCAAAGAAGGTTTAATCCAGACAAACTTATGATATATGTACTCTGTATATTTACTACTTTGTTTTTTGCTTTTACAAGGATGCCAAGCAGAATTGTTTGTTCTGACTCATTCTTGACCATTCATTAGCTGATTGTAATCGAGTACTTTAAACTTCTTTGAAATTAAATGTTATGATTTCATTTTTTGCTGAATCTGGCTTGTCTGAAAAATATTTTAAATTAATTTAACTTTTAAAGTGTGTTTTTTTAAAATATTTGAGTCATGGAAATTATGTACTTCTCAATATTTTTTATTAATTTTGAATTTCATTAATCTAACTGTTGGACTGAATATTCTTATTAAGTTGATCAGGTTTGCGAATTTATATATAACTTATAAATTATTTAATGTTTCAGCATTTGATTGAGATAGTTTAGTAAACCTTGGTTTATGATTAATTTAAATCACGGCAGTATCTATAAAAAATAAAACTGGGAATAACAAATTTTGTTATCCATCCTTATAACTAGCTGTACACACTCATATCGCCTTACTAATCTGATGTGTTTGGAAATGGCCGTAACCAACTACAAACAACTCACCCGATAACTTCTCTCATATTCCAAATCCAACCGTTTCGTTCTGCACTCTTAACTGCATTAATTATTTTATATTTTGAATTTGCTAATCATAAAAATGAAAAAAAAAAAAAAAAAACAAGAAGCGATTTTTTTGAATGTTGAAAATAACTGTCTCCTAATGCACTGGAATTCGTGCTGCCAAAGTACTTCATACCAGGCCTAAAATAACTAGCAATTAAAATTAACATTAACATTATAATAAATGATTAAGAAAACTATTGCAAAATATGACAAGGAGAGATGAATTTTCCTTTTTCTAATAATATTGTATATCAATTTAAAATTTTCATTGTAAAGTGAAAATATTTATTTACCATGAATTTTGAATTTCCAATTAGAAAAAGAAAAAAAAAAAGTGTTTTTATTTGAGTGTATGATGTGTCGTGAGAGCTTGTCCTAGAAAAGCGAAGAGATCCACAACATGTGGGTTTGTTACGTGGCTGTTTGATTCCTTCCTTAGTTGAAGGAGCAATGGTTGTTTCCTAGGATCCGCCAAATTGCGTTCCCTCTTCCACCTTCTCACTAAACACACAAAAAATGAACACATACGGAACAATCTCACATGAGGCAGAGCCTTCATCAAATCCACACACAGTTTTCGTTTCACAGGCCAAAGAGCGCATTCAAACGGGTCTAGGCACAACAAGACCATGGAAAGAAATGCTCCAACCTTCTCATTTCAAACTTCCATCTTCCTTCTACGCTTCAATCCAAAGAATCAACACCAATGCCAGACATTTTCGTGCCAACTACGTCATCATCATACTGTTTGTGCTTTTCCTTAGCTTACTAGGACACCCCTTTTCTTTGATCATACTAGTAATTATGATGATTGCGTGGCTGTACTTATATTTCCTAAGAGATACCCCTTTGGTGATTTTGAGGTATGAGGTCGATGAGCGATTGGTGGTTATATTTCTGTTGTTGATCACCATTGGTTTGCTTGTACTGACGAGCGTAACCTACAATGTGATAGTAGGTATGTGTGTTGCCTTAATGCTTGACTTGGTCCATGCTGTGATGAGGGAAACGGAGGATCTGTTTACCATGGATGAAGAGGTAGGGGTTGTAAAGGGTCTTAGAGACGTTGTCAAAGTCCCTCTTAGACAACCTGTTTCCTCTTCTTTTACTTCTCAGAACCAAGTTCATTCTCCCTGATAGAAATGCATGCTATTGCCACAATTCAACTAGAATCAAGAGGTTGTAAAGGGTCTTTTGTATTTCTTGTCACTTCCCTTCTTGATTCAAAATTATCCAATACATTGTTCATCCAAATTGCATTATCTTTTAGTCATTTCTCTAGATCTGAAAAGCTATCTTAATCCAATGTAATGCAGTTTATTGTGACATGTGCTGAGTTGAGAATATTATTTGCCTTTATTGCGGGTAAAACAAGAGTTGAGAATATTATTTGGGTGAACCAAGTCATTTTTGTATTTTTCTAAAGTCAGTAATTGGCTGCATATATAGCTCAAAAGCAACGGTTGCGTCCGAATTGAAACACTTTCCGCTGCAGTTTGTACGCATTCACTCGTGGAAAGGTGTCATCAGAGTGGCAGTTTAGAGGGTTAGCAAACGCATGATGGTCAAGACTCCACCATCATACCCTGCCGATAGCAACTACCACAAATGCTTCAAATCACAATTCAGTCAGTTCCAAATACCCCACCATTCGATTTTAATACAACGCACATAGTCTAGTAGTTGAACAAGCCATGATAGACACACTCTTATCTTGATCACAATTACTTCATTTATGTTCTCTCTTTTTCGACTCAATCTACGTCACAGATAAGGGAAAAGCTTTTGCACTCACTAAATTCTTTTTAATACACAGGGAAAGACTTAAAAGCATATGAATGATAAATTATATAATGTAATAAGAGAAATAATAATGATTATGAAGTGTTTGGTTTTAAAGGGGGGTTTATATATTATAACTATTATTTTTGTTTTTAGCCATAATGTCAAAGTCTTCTACAATATCACAACATTAATAATTACCATACAATTGCAACTAAGACCACAATTTTAAACCAAATAATGACTAAGTAGACCTACTCAACGTGTCTAATCTGCTTTCCTCCTGATTTATTTTAAATCACAGTTGCCCCAAAAACGTAACATCAACCATGGACACTGACACTTTGAATGAGTACTAAGAAAAAAGGAAGGATTGATAATGGTGGTGGTGGGTTCTGATAATGGTTGGAAGAAACATGAGGAATGATTCCACATAGAGAAACATAGTTGACATTTGATGAGGTGGCAGAAGATATCTGAGCATAAGGTGGCTCAGAAGGACTGCCATACGGAAGCTTTACCTCCTCCACTCCACCACGTCACACCCCACCAGCCACTGCAAAAGAGAGGTGGTCCAAAAAAAAGCACTGGGACATGCCTCATATTTTGGCACCCAATCAGAGAACGAAAACAACTTATTTTGATAGCATGACACTGATTTCAACTATTTCCCTAACGCTGCATTAAAAAGGCTTCCTTCAAAGAATGGCATATGGGGGATATGAAGAAGGAGTTCTTCCTGCTATTTTGATGATTAACATAAAGAAAGAAATAAACAAAGCCAAGAAACATGAGTCAAATATAATAATGTACACAGATAACAATAGTAATAATAATTATTAGAAGCACAGTATGGGCATTATTATACACCATATTCATACGTGACGATAACAGAGGTATATTGTAATGGTTTTTATTGCAGAAGAAAAATCAATGTTGTTGATGGTGGTTCAAGATGAGAGAGAAGAGGTGGCAAGAAAGGCCCTGAAGTGGCAGTGAGGGGAAATGGAATGGAGCAGCAACCTCGCCGTGGGCTCCTGTTTGATCACCGCCCCCTCCTTCTCCACCAACACGGCGGCCACAATCTCATCATAGCCGCCGCCGCCGCCGACAATGAAGGCCACCAGGGCGGCCTGGAGCGGTCCCAAGCTGGGGTTATAAGCTGCAGACTCAATGTAAGACCCTTTATAGACACTCCCCTTGGAATCGAGAAGGGCGACGCCGGAGGGGGACGCGCTGTAGGGCGCGTGGGAGTTATTCGCCGCCTCCAGCGCCGGAAGCGTTAGATTAGGGTTGGTGGTCTGGGGAATGGGAGTGGGAAGAGAGAGGGCGTTGTGGCGAGGCTCCAAGAGGAGAGGGGCGGTTTTGGGGAGAAGATCGTGGGGGCCGAAGCGGTGGGAGAGGAAGTGGGAGAGAGGGGTGAAGTCAGGGTTCGCGTGGGAGGTGATCAGGATTTCGATGTCGGGGGCGTCGCGGAGTTCCTGGAGGAACTGCCGGCAGTGCCCGCAGGGGGCGGCGGACACGGCGAAGGAGTCGAGGCGGGTCTCGCCGTGGAGTGACAGGTTGGTCAGGAGGAACTGCTCGGCGTGGATGGTGTGGTGGAAGGGGAGGCCCGGGAACTCCACGTTGACGCCGACGAAGATGCGGCCGGAGGCGCCGAGGCCGACGGCGGCGACGGGGAAGTTGGAGATGGGCGGACGGGCGAGCGATTGAGCGGAGGGGACGAGGGAGGGGAGGAGTTTGGCGATGGGAGAGGAATGGGCTTGGGCCTCCGATGCCGATATCACGAATCTGGGCTTGGGCTTGGGCTTGGGCTCGGACTCCTCCATCTTTGTTTTTGGAGTTGCAGTGAATGAATGGTTTTTCAACTTCGCAAGGATTGTTATATAAAACAAACAATATCTTCAATTTTAAAATGTGACGTCATAGCTACTTGTATTTTTGTCACACAAGACAAAACAAAGCAACATAAGTGGTAAACTTGGTTTGGTGACCTCAATAATTTAAAAATATCTCAAACATTAATACCTAACGACCTTCATTAATCTAACATGAACTTTATTAACTGCGTGGAGTGCAGCTGTAACCCAAAAAGATAAAAAAAAAAAATTTGAAAAAGAACGAAAGTTTATCAGCAAAGTTTCCTTGGAATGCATGGGAAAATAATTCGGAAATTTCTTAACCTAATAGAAGGAATTAAATTTAAAAGTGAATAGCTTGCCGTTTAAAACAAAATTTGATTATGTAGTTATGTGGTTGGTTTTCATCTTTAAGTTGCGTGTTACGCTGTAAAAAGCAAATGGAATTGAAGAAGGAAAATCTAGCATCGAGACCGTATAGATTACAATATGCTTAATTAACGGTAGTAGTTGCATTTTAAAAAAAGAAACCTTCCCATCTCAAATCATTGTTTAATTTTCTTCATTTGTCGTTTTGTTGTTTCTGTTACTTCTACCACTTGTCTATTAAACATAGGAGAAGTATTTTTCAAAAGATTTGAATAAATCAAATATAGTTAAATATGGTAAATGTTATGTAGTGTTAACATCTTTATTTTTGCATACTATTGAAATAAATTCAAAAGATTTAATATTTTTATTTTTATATACTATTACAATAAAATATAATTAAAATATATTTCCTTTAATATTAGTATAAATACTACTTTCAAAATACAAATTCTTGTAATATATATTTATCGTCAATTAACCTAATACCAAGCCTATATTTAGAATAGAACAAGTAATATTATAAGTTGATGGCCCATGCCATGATTCCCAGAATGAAATATCTCTTGTTTTTCCTATTTATCTTTTAGATAAAAACGGATAGAAGTAGTTTGGGGTTTGGTTTGTGGCATAAAAACACTAAAACTTGCTTTCGATTTTGAGGTCTTTGTTTTGGATTGATATCTCAACCAAAGACTACACTATTCACTGAAAACAAACGATAAGATAGATTTATCACATTCACAACCAAAACAAGACTTATTGGCGGTCTCAAATTTTTTGTTTCAATAATTAAATATGCAAAAGTCGTGTTTGATCTAGAGATCAATTTCCTTGTATAATATTGGGGAGTTGTTTCTTAGTAATTGTCCCACAACGAAAGTGTGGTTTACATACTACTAGAAGGGGTGAGCACCCTTTTTGTACAAAAATTCATTTTTCTATCATCTTGGCTCAAGTCAACTCTCCAGTAATTTCATGGAAGATTCTCAAAAAAAAAAACTATTGCTGTTATTCAACATCACTCTTCCCAAGTCACTGGTACTGGATTAGAAAAACCAAAAACCAAACATAAAATAGTCAAAACTGGGGACTTTGGAACAGTGAAACATCTTATTTGTATCTCTTTTATTGTATGCATTTTTTGTTGCGCCAATGAACTCTTAGGTTGGAATTTGGCTATAACGAAATTAGTTTCCACATTTATATTCATACGGTCAAAATTTATAAATTTTAAAATTACTACTAGTACACTGAACTACAAGATCGCATTTTTAATACATTTATAGTTTTTAGTAAAAAAAAAAAAAAAAACAGAGTTGCAAGAACTTATTTATTCTTGTGAATAATGACGGGCAAATTAGTAAATTTAGTTTCAGAAAGTACATAAATTTTGAATTTTTATCTAAATAATAATAAACTAAAAACAACTTTAAATATAATTTTATCTTTCACCCCTCGTCTTTCTTTAGTTTTAGAAAAATAATCGTTAAAATACGTACGTGAAGGTTAAATTATATTTTCCTGAAAATATGGATGAAGAATTATATTTGAAGAATAATTTATGTGAAACGCAAAAGGAATAGGAAATTAAAAAAATGGATGGAAAATTTACAGGGAAGGTAGTGGGGTTGCAGGCAGCCACGTAGTGCATATGTATGAGGTGTCGTGTTGTGTGTTGTGAGATGAAGATGTCTGAGGATAATCCAGCAGTGACAGTTGAGGAATTGGTTCGGAGATGGCAAATGTTGTTGGACTAAGGTTGCCATTGCCAGTGTTGGGTTGTGTCTGTGTTTGTCACTCTTCAACCTTTGCCACTAGTCTTCCAATAAAGAAGTTGAATTGGAAAGCTAAGGGTCCTCGTCGCATGGTTTTGGGGCTTGGAGCTTCCTTCTTCTCTCAATTTTTCACCATGGCTGCTGCTTTGGGTAGCAAGTCCTTCATGGCCTCCGCAAGGATAAGGGCTGGTTCCTCAGTGGATGAGGTCATCATTTCATAACGCTTCTTTCCTTTTTTTATGTTTCATCATCTCAAGTCGAAAACGCTGCATTACATATATAAGTATTTTTTGTGTGCCACTTGTTGTTTGAATTATGTTTGTTTCTCATTCTTTGTGCTACGTTCCCATTTTACAGTTGCTGAAGAATGTTGATTGGCCGGACCAGTTCCCCTTTAAGGAGGAGGATTTCCAGCGCTATGATGAGTAAATTTCTTCACTAGTTGCTTCAAGAACTGTTATTCCTTGAAGTAATTCTGCATAGTGTGATAGGAAGTGATTGTATGGATGTTATTGTTGTGTTGAAATTTCTGTTTTGCATCTTTTGACTTGTTCCTTTTGTTTCTAATGTCATTATTATCTGCTATCTTCAAGTACTGATTCTTTGCTGTTTGTAAGCCACCTGTGGCTTCAAAATTTCTTATCCTCCTTTTTTTTTTGTTAATCTTTGTGTATAATATCAAGAAATTTTCCCCTCAGGACACCTGATTCCTTGTTCTACGATGCACCTCGATTTGTGACACACATTGATGACCCTGCAATTGCTGCTCTGACTAAGTATTACTCCAAAGTTTTCCCACCTAGCAACACTCCCGGAGTAAGCATCTTGGATATGTGTAGCAGTTGGGTAAGAGTTTCAGTACTATAACTCTGGTCTCTCCGAAGTTGCATTGCATTTACATATTGTCATAAATCTCCACTTTGCATTAGGTCAGCCATTTTCCACCAGGATACAAGCAAGAACGAGTGGTGGGATTAGGCATGAATGAAGCAGAGCTGAAGAGGAACCCAGTAAGATAATACTGTGTAATGTGGTGATCATTGATCTTTAATTTTGGGACTGAAACTGAATTTGGTATTCTTAAGGTGACTCTTAGATCATTTTTCCATATCCGTGTGCGGCCCAATAGCCTGAATTCAGATAAAAAATAGTGATGTAGCTATATCTCAAGATTCTCAGCATTTTAATTTTGACAGAAACGTGGACCTGTTAATTGAAGTTGTTGATGTTGTAGGTTCTCACAGAGTGTGCTGTGCAAGACTTAAATGTGAATCCCAAACTCCCATTTGAGGATAACTCTTTCGACATCATCACTAATGTGGTAAAAATACTTTTCCATATAACATAACTTCGATATTTGAAATTATTTCAAGTGGTGCATGTAATTTGCTTATATCACACATTTAAGTTGCTCATTTGTCACTAATTTGTTTAAATTTTATTTTTCTTTCAATGTTTTGTAATAAGTTTTACCTTCTCGATGATTAAAGCTAAGAATTCACTTATTACACTCTTAAGTTTTTAGCATTTGGTCGAAAGAAATTTCAGGTATAGACCTCTTCAAATATTGATGATACCACTATAATTACCAGTTGTGACATAGATGCCGATTGTATGTTAAAAGGATGGATAGGAATAACTTCATCAACTATGATATAAATTTTTAGACCTACATATTTTGGATTAAAAACTGCTAACTAGTTTTAGGTGATACTAGTGTATTGATGAAAACGGCTTCTCTTGTTAAATACATTGATTGTTTCTTTACTAGAATATCTGATTTAAAGCACTAGAAATAGGACTGTTTTGTTTTGGAACAAGAGACTTCAGGTCCCCCCACGCCATTTAAAATCTTTTGGGTTTAGAAGTGCGTCTGAATTCTTGGTTAGCATATATGTCAGTGATTTAATGGGCCTTAATAATTGAATATGCCCTTCAGGTCAGTGTTGATTACCTTACAAAGCCACTTGATGTTTTCAAGGAGATGTGCAGGGTTCTCAAGCCAGGTGGACTAGCCATAATGAGGTGATAATCTTTTCAGCCATTATGGAACTACCTACCAGTTTTATGAAATCTGATAATTGAAAAGAAGACTTGCCACAAAATACTTTCGTATAAAATCACCTAGTCGTGGATATTTAATCATCTGAAATAAACTAAATAATCTGTACTCTGAAATTGTCTGGACCGACTCTTCTAACCATCTTGTATCTACAATCAATATTCCAAGCACTTTCGTATGAAATTACGATTTCGTGGATATGTGATCATCTGATCCAAACTAAATAATCTGTACTCAGAAACTTTCTGGACCATTCTTGCCATCTGGTATCTACAATCAACATTCAAGATCAGAAAGCTATGTCTAGAGGTTCCTTGACGTGTCTAGAAAAAGAGGAAAATAGATGCTAAAGAAGGCTACACGAGAAAGCTTATGTGCCAGACATATAGATATAATGATGTATTTTATACTGAACCTAAATGTTTAAAACCAATGAACTTAGCACAAAGCAATCTTCCAGAAATTTCATACTAAAGATGCAACTTCAACTGTACTTCACTAATTTACACCATTAATTTTCATAAAAATGTCACTTTTAGTTATAGATGCCATCATGCCAGTTTATACAGTCAATGAATTTTTAACAGTCATCTTGTTTAAATTATATTCAAGATCTGTTACTCCTCAACCACTGAGATTCGCTCCCAAATTGTCATAATGTACACAATTGTTCCTTTATTTCATATTTCATATAAACAAACTTTCATCTTTACACCAGTGCCAGTTCTCTTTTAGATGACGTTTCATCTTTTATTGATTTTGTACTGGCATGTCCTATTCTACTCATGATGACTTCATTGATGATTTTAGCTTTTCAAACCGATGCTTCTGGACAAAGGCCATTTCTATATGGACATCAACTGGGGATGCTGATCATATTATGATTGTTGGATCATATTTCCATTATGCTGGAGGATTTGAACCTCCTCAGGTGGTAATTTCATAATTGATATTTTCTTTCCACACTCAAGTTTAGCACTAATCTTTAAATTCCTTTCTAAAATCTAACTTTTTCCTCCTTTGTTGCATATTTCGCTCTTTAGTTTTCAGAGCAGCACTTCCTGTAATTTATCTGAGTCATTACTGGGCCTGCAACAAAACTAGTTTGTTTGTGATTAATCTTGTATAGTCATCCGTGTTTGACATGTTTATAAGGCATTTTTTTCTCCTTAATTAAATATGTCGCCAAAGATCAGTTAATTAACATTCTATAGCTTTTTCATTCAATGCTGAAGGGTACTTTCTTTCACTACTGTTCATCTCCATGTATAAATGAGAATTTATAAATTCTACTAGGGTCATAAAATAATTATAATAAGTCTCTGTAATGTTTGATATAATATAGCAGTGTTACTGCTGATGTCAATTCTCCAAGGTTTATTGCCGTTCGCTTTTTTGTGTAGGCTGTGGATATATCTCCTAATCCTGGACGCTCAGATCCTATGTACGTTGTGTACTCTAGGAAGCTCTCTACTGCTTGAGAGAAATATGAAACGAGAGTTCGTGGCAATATATTTACAATTTTACTTATTATCACTTATCAGCAGTGAATCTGGTGGGAGAAATTCGTTCTTATAATCATATTGCAATGAAATTTTTTTATAGCATTGCCCTTCATAGAAATGTACACAAAACTCCTGTTAAAATGTTTTGTTGTCTCGTGGAATACCAATATATGCAGTAGGTAACTAATCTATTGGTGTTAGTGAGTGTTGCCACCAGCATTGGACACACAAACTGAATTCTTAGCTCTGTTGGTTTTACTCTACAATCATTCATAAAATATTGCTACTGTGGGAAGATCTACCTTTCGGTTCATGGGAGATCTGCAAAACATTAGAATTCAAAAGCACTTTTCTTTATGGCGAGTGGTGTCGGTTGCCTTTACCCTTTTTCTTGATCAACATTAATTTTTTGCTTTGGTAGAGATCACAAATACATTCCACTGGAGGAGTCAAATAGGATCATTATGACTAATAAAATTCTCTCTTGCAGTGTTTAAGACAATTGTATATTTAAGATTCAATTTCAAGAATCAAGATTATTGGTTAAACTATAATTACTTCAAATAATTTGGTCACGCATTCAAAATACAACTAAAGTGGTATGCTTGTCAAGATTGCAGATACCAACATCTAAGTACCGAGATTATTGTAAAATGCATATAGAAGTCATGGACAATTTGGCATATAAGAATTACTATATACTCGTGAAAGCTTGAATCAGGATTCTGACTAGTTTACTGTTGGAAGCAGCTCGACGTTTAGGTGGACAGTTGTTATCTGCAGGTAGGTCACAGTATCAGAATTGGATGCCTGCTGACCTCTAATTTAAACACCAAATCATCCATGTCATATACGGTAGGCCAAGTTTGAGGAATAAGACATTGCTGATAAAAAAAAAATGTTTCAAGAATAAGATAAAACCAGGTCCCGCCCACTTCGAACATCACGGGCACTCTTCTTTCCCAACTCCTGTTATGCTATAGAGAAACTTCACAACTAAGCCACTCCAAAGGGAAGGAGCTAGAAGGATATCATGTTTCACCGAATCGCTACATTAGTTTTAATAAAGATCGGCAATTGAAGGGTCCTTGAACATGCAATATCAAGCTTTGATGGACTCAACACGTGGCCTCCATAATCCCAGCCTGTACTTGTGTGTGTATTTCAATATTAACTTCCTCTGCAAAGCAAAAACTAGTCGTTAGGAAGTGTTTGCAAGTTAACTGAACATTTTGTATGTCTTGTGGCCAAATCAAATCATTGTATCTTGAAATCCATGTAAGTACAAAAAACCCACTCCTAACAGAAGGTGAAGATCATTTCAGTCCCAATCAACAAGTCATGAGATCGAAAATGTGACCTGAATTGTCTCACATCACGACAAGGAGTCATTTTACTTCAAATATTAGAGATTTGTGCAAATTTATCTTGGATACACGAATGTAAGACATAGAATACAAGTTATAGTGGCATATACGATAAGCCATGTTTGGACTCTGGTAAAAACGGTAATTTAGGATCATAAAGCCTGACTTTGTTTTAATGGATGGAAGGTAGTGTGCGAGGATGAAGGTGACAATAGTACATCAAACATCTTAGAAAACACAGACAGATGCAGAAAATCGAATCACTTTAATGTCTAACAAATTATTTTGTAAAAGACATACATGTTTGCAAGGAATACCGAGCTTCTTGAGCTTGAGAGTGCGGGTGACAAGAAGCTTCTGGAAATCTCCAATTTCGGATTCGAGCTTGGGAACGTGGGACTCAACCCCTTTCCCAATTCCGTTCAGAAACTCCGGTATTCCAACCTTCACTGCACATAGCGCCAATCAAAAACATTAATAAGTCGCTCACAGATTAGGGCGTGTTTGTTTGTTTGCAAAGACGAGAATAGAGAAAGAGATTACCAACATAGGGCGATGATTTGGAGAAGAATCTAGAAGAAGAATAAGGCGTAGAGTGTGGGAGTGTTGAGATCAAATTAGCACCTCCTTTGCTCATCATTCTCTGCAACTGCAACCATGCCATTCCCATTTTTCTCTTCAACATTTAGCCAAACACCTCCCAAGCTTCCCCAGGCACCAGAGGTTCATGCAGGGTTTCGACTCTGGCATTTTGGACTATGTCAAACTACGCCGTTTCCACTAAACGACATCGTTGCAGTTACATCACCGTTTATTAAACAAATAATACAATTTTCTAAATGTTGTTCTTTTACAAAATATAAATTTACATAAAAATAATTTTAATTCTACATACATATATATAATCAAATCCTAAAAAAATATTTAATTATTAATTTCTTTTACCAACAATTTTATTTTAAAAATAAAAATAAATAATAGTACATTATATATAATAATGATCGCCCCAACAAAATATAATATATGTACTCGTTATTCATAAATATTTATTAAAACTATTATTTAATATTCATTGTAAATATGAGCCATGAATTTTGTATTATTTTAGTATATTGAATAGAACTACTTTTAATTCAAAAACATGTGATCAACTTATAAGTACCGAGATTATTGTAAAATGCATACAGAAGAAGTCATGGACAGTTTGGCATATAAGAATTACTACATATATACTGTGAAAGCTTGAATCAGGATTCTGACTAGTTTAACGTTGGAAGATTTCTCCCTTTATCACTTCTCATAACTTTTCATAGCCTTAAAGAGAAAACCACCTAGGAATATATACATTGGAATAAGAAATTATGAAGATCAATTTGACAAAAAAGAATACAAAGAGGATCAAACCCAACCCCCTTTGTAACGGCGGAAAAGGTCTTGTGTTTGTGCATTTTTGAAGGCAGTGCAGGCAATTAGATAGACCCAGATGAGTACAACAACTGACACCATCAAAATTACATTGGCTTTCCTCCACTCTTCTCTCAGATTCCCCAGAAGTCCTGCCTTGCATGCATTGCAGTTGTAGCAGAGTTGATTCTGGTCATTACTCCACAAGTAGCAATCAGGGTCTACCATTGGATTCACAGGACTTATCCACAATATGGGGTTCACATAATTGTATCCGCAAGCACTTGGAGGTTTGCAGCATCCTGACTGTAATACGTCATTACTGGATTAAGAACATGTCTTTCATTTTCTAAGAAAAAACAAGACACGGGACTATATTACCAAATACCAAGAGAGTTGAAGTACAAAATATGTTTCATGTCTCTCAAAATTTGGTTAAAATTTGTCTTAGTCTTTGTACTTTAAAAATGTAGTGTTTCTACTTGTTGGTAATATGTGAATTTAATCCCTCAACGTAGTATTTTTTTTAAGTTTCAGGAAAAGGGACAACATCCTTTTTGCTAATTATAAAAATATGATCACTGAAGCCATTATTTTTAAAAATCAAGTCCAATTTTGAATAAAGCAGATATTATCATAAAGAAAACAACCCCGTGATATACAGCCCAAAAGCTGGCAACCACAACATGGCTTTGTTATCACGTGGAATAAAGCAAGCGAATGAGCTGAAATATTGTTGGCGTATTAATTTATTCTGCTCCCAAATTTCTCAATTTCTCTAAAAGTAGGCCAAGTTTCAAGAATAAGATATTGCTGATAAAATAAATGTTTCAGGAATAAGGTAGAAAACCAGGTCCCACCCACTTCGAACATCACGGCCACTCTTCTTTCCCAACTCCTGTTATGCTATAGAGAAACTTCACAACTAAGCCAATCCAAAGGGAAGGAGCTAGAAGGATATCATGTTTCACTGATCCCTAATTAACCATCTCATGTCACCTAAATCAGAATTCTTATTCTTAATTATTCAGAGTCTAATGAAAATTCTAATTTAGCAATTTAAAAGCCATCAAGTCCAAAGCTTATTCGTGTGAATCGCTACATTAGTTTTAATAAAGATCAGCAATTGAAGTGTCTTGAACATGCAATAATACGTGAGATGTGAGTATGAAATACGTGGATTTAGACAGAGAAAGGACTTAGTAGTGCAAGTAGAACTGAATAACTAACAAAGTCAACATATTGGTTCTCTTAACTATAACATGGTTAACAAAGTGAATCAGTGTCCTTGTTTATATTGTATGAAACAAATGGTGGGGGAGAGAGTAACCTGTAAAGGAGAGATATGCGAGTTGAAGAACTGATCAGCAGATACGTAATCCTGCGTGAGCTTAATGCAGACATTGGAATCAGCCAAACAAGTGGTTATCTTGTTCCAACTCCGAGAAGTGGTGATATGGTTCCTTAGCCAGGGGGAGAAAGCATCGAGCATGGACTCCTTGAAGCCTCTTCCGGGGACATGGTAGGTTCCATCAGGTCTAGTAACGATGAAAGAAAAGAGGAGGATGAAAAGGAGAAGAGCGATGAGAATGGCCATGCAACAAAGGTAAAAGGCCAAGAGGCCCTGCTTGTTCCAGTAAGCACCGACAAAGCCAGCCAGAGAGACGAGGAGTACGAGGAGGCCAAGGATGAGGAGGTGCCAGCGGAAGTTGTGGATGCACTCGTTGTCTGGTTTGGAGGCCAGCCATAAACCTGTACCTATTATGGGTATTGAGGCCAAAAGGGCTATGAAGTTCAGCACCGCAGTGATGCTGTTGCTTACTCCCATTTGAATACAAATGGGATGTTAAATACTGCTTTTCTGGTTTGCAAAATGTGTTTTGTAAACTAAACTTGACAGATGGAGTGTGGAAGCAGAGGAGCAAATATATGAAGATGGCTTGTATTCTCTTGGAAAACTTCCTAAGTGATTGATCTAAATCTCTTAAGTATTTTTATAAATATGTTTTGCGTTCTGAAGTATATGGATGAGATTTTGAAATCTATTTCATTTACTTTTTCACTACATTCTTATGCAAGTTCTGGATTAGAATAGGAATTATGCTCCATCCCTTTTACTAGAACGTTCGTTGTAGTAAAATTAGAAAATAGATATGAAAGCAAAAATGCATCTTTTGCTGGCTGATGTTTTATTGGTGGCTCAAGTGATCAACGAATAAATATTGCGAAGGATTTATCTGCGCATTGTACACACTTCTCTGGCTAAAGTACGGGAAATGTTAAAAAGTAATCAAAGCAGAAGAGGACACGGAATTGGACATAGATATGCATAAATCTCCTCTGCCTTTACAACTGTATTAACTTTTTCCTTTGAAAAAAGGATATAAGATAATGAAAGATTATGAAATAACAGAAAAGGTTGCGTATAAACTACTAAAAATCGTTTATAATTTACCCCGCTCAGAAATTAAAGAAAAAACCTGTGCTTTCTTTGTTATTATTCATACTGAAACAAAAAGAAAAAAGAAGAATGAAACGTGTCCTCCCGTTACATTTTCTTTTCTTGGCTAATTTTAGGAAGAACTTTTGGAACATGAGTTGTAAAATTAGCTAGAAAGAAGGGTATCTGTGAGCTCTTTTATTTAAGGTTTATGATTGTGATGGCCGTTGGTCATATTCTTGATGGATTCAAATCTCAGAGCCTTTTCACCGAACTTGGTCTTGCCATAAAGCTCCAAGTAGTCTCCATAACGGTAATTACTTGGATATAAAAGATTGTTAGATGGGGAGATAATGGCTTCAGGAACTGGATTATAGAAGCTGGCAATGGAGAGTCTGCTTCCATTTTTGTCAGGCATGACTCTGTGCACAACACTTTTGTACAAGCCATTGCTCAAAACTTCCACTTGGTCACCCGTGTTCACAAAAATGGCATTGTTCTTGGAGGGAGGAATCTCCACCCATTTGCCATCTTTGAAGAATTCTAGGCCTGGCACTTGGTCATCTTGGAGCAATAGAATGATCCCACCAGCATCTGTGTGCTCTCTAAGTCCTCTAACAAGTTCAGGGTGTGGACATTGAGGGTACTTGGCCACTTTTGTTCCCATGGCAGGTCCATTCCTTCCAGAAAATGCCTTCTTGATGTAATTTTTCTCCAAACCAAGATTTTCACTCATAAGCTCAGACAACTTCTCTGCCAGCTTAAGGAGTTGATCAATATACTGATCCATGGTTTGGCTGCATTTGCATATACAATTGTTAAAACCATGTTATCAGATTATGTGCATAATATCATCAATGAAGATAGTAAATAAAATTTGTGATTTGTAGAAAAATATTTATGAAGATAGTATGTGAAAAATATGTTGTGTTGACTAACCAAAGGTCCTCAGAGAGGTTTGGGATTTTGCTAATGTTGGAAATGGGACGGTGCCAAATGAAGAAGGTACTTTCCCAATCTATATCAGAGGTGTTGTGGTTTCTGTCCAAGCTCTTTGCTATCTCAGACTGGTAGAAGTTTTCCTTCAGGTTCTCCTCATAGTGAATATTAACTAGCTGCTTCACCTTTTCCATTAGCTTGTTGTCAAATCCATGGTTCACAATCTGCACATGTACAATTGGTGAAAAGAAGAAAAAGGGAAAGGTGGTGGAAGGAGGAAGTAACAAATATAATTCTCTTTACCAGAAAGCAACCCCATTTCTGACAAGCTTCATGCAAAAGTTCCATTGTTTCACCCCTTTTTTCTCCATTGAGAGTGCTGAAATCTATAACAGGAACAGCCATGTATGTGCCAAGTGTTTGTTTGCTGAAAATACATGACTGAATGGGTAATATATAGGGTTACAAAAGATCTAAAACCGCTTTAAACACTTACACATTGAAGAATTTAATCTACATGATTGGACAGTTTGTTAAGTAGTTTCATTTATGAGCTATCATGTGATCCTGTACATTTTTTATTATTTGATTTGGATGGAGAATGAGAATTTTCCTTGTAATGAAAGTCTCAATGATTTGAACTAGTCCAATCTAGGTCCACGTTATTGTTTTAAGCAAAATATTTTGAACACTAGTGGCTTTAGTTTGGTTCAACGAAACCAGGGGCAATAATAGCAGCAAAAAAGGTTGCACACAGTAAAATGCAGAGAGGGAATACCTATGGACGGAGTTCATAAACCAGTGGGCGGTTTTGGATGGATCATGTACTCACAATTTATCATTAGACCATATTAATATTTTAATTATTTTTTTAATATATGATTATATTATTAAAATAAAGTTGTTAAATCATTTTTTTTATTTTAGGGTAAAAATATTACTGTTCATTTAATGTTCATTCAAACTTGACTTTATCAGACCAACGGCGGTTATAGTCTTTCAGTGCATCAACATTCTAAACCAATGGCACAGGTTTACATAAGCTTCTTCAAAATATTTAGGTAAGTTTTTGTAAACTTTCCTGTGTTTTTGTTTTTGTATTTAGCGCGAAAGAGCAAATGCGAATCTGGGTGCTTCACTTTGACGTCTTGCATTGCATGCATGCATATGCATGTTCCTTCAAAATTGTTTCATTTACTTCAGATAAATTGTAAACTATAAGAAAGGTAGAAAAATTGAATCGAATGCATAAAATAGAATGAATCATATAGTATATGGCGATTCGGAGCAATATTCTATTTTATTTTGTCAATAAAAATCGCATAGATTTCTGCGTGGACCATAATTAACTAGTCAACAACGTGCTTTTTAGGTTAAGAAGAAAGATTTAAGATTCACATTTAAGTAGAATCTTTCCATTAACATTATCAAATGACCTTGTTTTATGGTTTAAGCTATTTTATTGTACTTTTTTTTTTTTCGTATGGTGGCCAAGTACAGATTTTCCCACAAAAGAAGGAAAAGAAACACGTCATAATTTCTTAAAGTCTCGTGCAAAATGTACTCTTCAAGTAAAATTTATCTCCCTCTCCCACTATATATTACTATAATAATTTTACATTTTCAATAAATACATTAAATAAAGAATGTGAGTAAACAGTTAATATACTAGTTTGTGTGAGAAATAAATTAGAATTTTTATAATACCTTGTAAAATAAAATATCACTTATTTTGAGATAAATTAGAAAAACAAAAACAGCGGATGATTTAGAATAGAGGTTATGGGAGTTACACATTTCAATGTTATAGGTCCTAGATGATATTTATTCGAATGATCAGGATCAAAATATTAGGTCTTACTAACATTTTTTTTTTTTCAATATTTAGTCGTAAACTTGTTTAGCATCATTAAATAACTGTTGTTTAAGCTGTCAGATTTTTTTTTATTTTACACTTTTATAATTAAGTGATAATATTTATTTTTATTCTATTTCAGAGTCAATTTTTATAATAAAATCAATTTTTTCTAAATTTGAAACTTGTTTATTTATTTATTTTATTATAATTATATTAATAATTAATTATTAGAGTATGAGTATTGAATTTATTCTAAATTTCTATTATTTTTTAAAAAAATAAATTGAGAATTGAGAAAAGTAGGATTATAGTCTATAAATGGTGAGATAAAAACTATTTTTTATATCAATAAAAACTATTTCTAATAGTGAATAATCGGGTGAAAATTTATTTTCATAAGATTTTGACTAAAAATAGTTCTTTAAAGTGTGAAAAAAAAATAAAAGTAAAAAAAACACTGAAAAATGCTTGTTTTTAAGGCCTTCAGCAGAAGTACAGAAGAAGAGCCCAAACGTTTTGGGTCATTAAACAGAAATCGGGTGGGCCCTTCTATTGGCACCCCTTTACGGTATTCAAATCTCCCAAGACATAGGTATTATTTATTTATGGGGGTGTGGGTGGGGTGGTATATGTGTGACATATAGTAAAAAATTTTAGTAAATGTCTTTGTATAAAAATTGTAATATTGTAATTTAATATTATTTTTAACGAAGTTTAGTCAAAATAACTTCTTAATGTATTTTTTAGAAATAAGTTTATAAATACTGATGCATGTAATAATATAAGAAAAATCAATTTAAAAAAATCATAAATACTATTAACAAGCAATAACAAAGCTAAAAAAATGAGAAAAATAAAAAGCACAACTAAAGAGCCTGTCTCCTCCATTGGCTTCTTAGAATGTTCTAAAATTAAAATGTACTCTCGTATTTGTCTTCACTTTGGGATACTTTAAGTAATAAAAATTATAATCAAAATTCCTCATTTTAAGGTCAAATTTTGCGATGTTAATGTTTGGTGAAGAAAATATTTAGTTACTCATTTTTTTTTTTTGTTTGCGACGATTTGACATCAAAATTTGTTTGAATAAATGATTTAATTAAATGCTTTCAAAGTATTTATTTATTATATAACAATTTATGTAAAATTATTTAAAAACAATATTAATTTTTTATAGAAGACATAATTAGTTTTTAATTATAAAATAGCATGAAGAGTTTATGAATAAGATAAAAAACAACTTACAAAAAAGACTTTAACTGTTTTCTAAACTGAAAAAAAAAAAAAAAACATAAATTTCTTTACGTACTCCCAAGCACTTATATAAAATTTCATGTGGCCAAGAAAACACTATATAATTACCTATCATACAATTGTTATAGTATGGTAAAGTAGCAACAATTATATATATACATGTTTATAACGTTTAACACTAACAATATGATTATTTAAAATACTGATACGTCATGAGTGACATAATAAGAAGTTTTAAACACTTCAAAATGACATTGAGACAAGGACCAATCAGGTAAAGGCGCATCTGTAAAGAATGTGACAGCATTTATTTTTTCACCAGATCATGTGCTGCTTCTTATGTGATTTCCTCTCTTAAATACTAACTTCTTCCATTTTTCCTGCTAATCTTCATACCAGAACTGCATTACTTGTTCTCTATCAGCTTTAATCACTAAGTGGTTTTTTTTCAATGTGTTTCACCTAAACCTACAAAACCCTCAATAAAAAACATCATAATAAGAAATTTTAAATTTTTTTACTGATCACCATCTTAAGCCTGTGACAACTAGTGCATCCTCCTCAAGTAATAATTTGTCCCAACCTATGAACAATGTCAGCCCCGAGAATCTCTCTCTTCTGCTAGCTGGTCCTTGGTGGAAAAGTCTTACTGTGTTTTCATGTATATGAATATACAAGTGAATGGAACCAATATAGTTAGAATATGTACGAGATGTCTCAAAATGGACAATTTCGTTTTCAGTTTCTTATTATGTTTTACTTCTAAGAAAGATTAATCATAAAAAAAATCAATAAACACTTATAACACGACAATAAAAATGAAAACTGTTTCACTGTAATAGACAAAATATAGCTAAATTAGCTGATCTTAATTAACGGACAAAATTAAAATGCGACAAAAGAAGACTGGTCCAGTTTCATATTTTAGCGTTTACTTGCTTTGAAGATATTGCAGAAACAACAGATGGCAATTTAATGGACAAAATTAAATGATGGATGCGACAAAAAAATATTGGTCCACTCCAATATTTATGCTTTTTAATTATCATTGAAGATCTAGTTGTTCTTCGAATTATGTTCTATTATTGTCACATAATTTCTTGAGTTAGTTCTTAAATCTAAAGTTATTAAAATCATTAATTCATTTTTTTCTTGTATTGCAGAGATTGTAGAATGCGACCAAAAAACGATTGGTGATGTTCTCATTTTTGTAAAGGAGAGAGGTTAAATCCCACATTTTTCATGCCATATGATCATAGATATCTTTTTGGTAACAGATTAAAGTTGAAGCAATCTAATGTAAGAAAATTACACAAGACCTACTAATAAGTGGTTTAAGTGAAACCAAATGACAGAAGAGGTCCTATAATTAAGAAGCAGCATATTTGTGAGGAGCTTTGAGAATTAATGGTGATGTTGAGAGGGTTGGTGATGCCTGCATTAAGACGCGTAATTTGTTTGTATTACTGTTTTGGCTCTGCATTAAATTTCATGTAAATTGTAGGTGTGTCTGTATTATCCAAAATAAGCTACATATAGTTATATTACATGTGAACAAAGACAAAATGGTACCATCCACAATTTTCATGTGAACCATAATAGAGCATGTATATATAAAGCTGCTAGAGTGAAAAGTCCAAATAATTGGACACCACACAGATGGTTACAGGTAGTAAAGAAGACACGGATTGTTGGTTGAGATGTCACTATATCTAAAAAGTGCTCATAAATATGACACATCATATTCAGTCATCCAGCCAAAATTATATGTAATCATCAGTCTTATGAATGATGACAGATGTAATAAAAGCAATCGTAATTCAGAATGAGCATGGTTGGGAAATTACGCACTTGTTTTTCTTAAAATGCACTACATATATATATCATTATGTTCTCTTGTTAATTCTCTCATACCTGCTTTTGAAGGATCAAACCAACTACTAGGGCATTAATAACCTTTCTTTTCTTTGTTTGGCTAACCTAGTATATATATATTCATGCTTCTTTTGCTGGTATACATAAAATCCTTTTGAAAGAGCCATGGAATTATATATACAAATTAGCTATAAGGAAATTGAAACGGACTCCAGAATTTTCTCATCGATCACTGAGGGGGGGATACATCTGACAAAGGTCCCTACTGGGTTTGATTGGCACATAATATTGTTCTTTAGAATCTTGTGGACAAGCTTCATTTTCATTCTATCCTTATCTTCACATTTTTAGTCAAAGTGGCTGTGTATAAAATCTTAAATTTGAATACTAAAGCATGGATGATACATACAGTATATTGCGGGAATCTCCAGGAAAGGATTATAATTAGGAAATATTGTAGTAATTTTTGTTTGTTTAAAAAAGGGCAAGTTGTACTTAACAGTTCAATATATGTTAAAGTATAATCGGAAGAAAAGATATGACAAATATTTTACCTTGTTTTGTGGACTTTCCTAAGCTTCGAAATTAAGAAAGCATCTGCTTGGAAACACCAACATCTCAAAAGTTAGCACACCTTATGTATACTCTATGAAAATCATTTGATACACGAGTTTTATTGGACCAACTTAAAGTTTGATTAATTAAAAAGCACTAGCTCGATGCAGAATTGACTAAGACTTAAAGCCACGTGCTTTACAAGTACGCTTTCTGGGAAATTCTACTTTGTCTTGTTTAGCGTTTGAATTTTCTTTCTTGGTTTACTTGAAACAACATTGAAAAGCAAAAACAACTTCCTTTAATTGTGTTTGAAGTTTTCAGTATTTTTCTGCACACCTTACCCGCCATATTCAGTCGCAAGAGTGAAGCAAAAGGGTTTATGATATTCTTTCACTAAACTGGCCAGTTTTTTTAGTCATATTCTTTATCCCTCCAACAGTTCGTCCCAAAGTCTCTCATTAATATTATGACTTCTAGTACAACACCTTATATAACATCTGCTACATATGCCAAACACGTCCTTAGTTATATATACTACAATCACCCAATTTCATGTTAGAACAGAATCACCGATCCAAAACTATTTACTTTACCAAATTTGTTGAAGTATCTTGGTATAAACTCATATTCCGACAGAGAAATAATTTATTTTTATTAGTTAAGAATTTAGAATACTCAAATCGTGAGTTTAGTTAGAAATTAATAATTAAACTGTTACTTTACAGAAATTTAATAACCTTTAAACGTTTACTTATTAGTTATTATTTAGATTTACATATATCTTGATATTTTATGTTTATATAATGAATAGTCTGTCAAATGGTACACTTTATGAGTCTATCAAATGTTAGAAGGGAAACGAATTTTAGATGATCAGACTAACTTGTTTTTAAGATCCTAGACGAAAGTTTTGATTTTAGCATGGCTTTTAATATTATTAGATAGTTACAAATTTCTGTCTGCGTTGAGACATGTTTCCCATTCGTTGATGAACAACTTTACTGGGCAAAACAATAAGAAAAAGAAAGGAAATTCTAGAATTTATACGTGTTTATTTAGTTCTAAATGCTAGACGGCCACTTTTCCAAGCCTGGTGGTAGTGGAGTCCAAATCTTCTCAACAGAATCCAATTTGCTTTAAATTAAACCCAACATTATAAATAAAAAAGCTTTGGTGCCAAAAGTCAATCACGTACTTTTGCATCACCAGTCTCTATTATGTTGAGTTATTGACATGGCAAAGCACTAAAAGGAAACTTGTCATGCATTGAGAACTAACTTTATTATACTAAAGCATTGATATATTAAGCATAATATTCGATAGGACTTAAGGTATCGATGATGACGATGACTTGTCAACTACGAACAAAAAAGTACATAAAATTTCATAGTTGATTAATAACTCCGTCGAGTAGACTGAACTAATTTGCTATGATACAAAGAAATATTTGATTATACATATAAAATAATCAACTGATTAATGACTACCAATATTAAAAACACCAACAATAAAAATGTGTTTTCTTTGAACAGATTGATGATCATTTGTTAAGTCACGCTAATTGGGCCAAGAAGGAAGGAACCAGGGGTTGATTTAGTTTGTTCCATGGTCTTAGCCTTGCCCTTGGATACTGAAAGAGTGAGTTCCAGATCAGGAATTGCTGCAATATTATTTGAAGATTTCATCTGAGGATGAAGCCACATAACAGCTTCATGATCTGCACCTGGTTGAGCTTGACAACAATTATCACTATCTTTCTGCTCATCTGTCTTGGTTTCTTGTAATTGAAGAAGTGACAAGGTGGCATCGTTCTCAATTTCACCTTTGGATTTAGTAGGAGAAACTATATCACCTGACTTACAGTTAGAGCTGCCACCAACCTGCCATAATTAATCAATATTTGTAAGCACCAAATTCCATGATATATATAGAGAGATTAGGTAATTAAGGAGTTCATCAATACCAAGTCGAAAAGACTTGAACGTCTCTTTTTCTTGTTCAAGGTTGCTAGCCGAATAAAGTACTTCTGAGCATGGCTAGCAACTTGTGTTGGGGTTCTTGTAGTCACATAGTTTCTAGAGATACCCCTCCAATCGCCTTTTCCCAGCTTCTCGAGTCCAACAAGGAATATTCGGTGCTCTTCTTCTGTCCACGGCACTCCTATATTATGTATGCATATATGCACAAAGATTATCATATGTACATTAAGGGAAAATAACATAAAATGATGGTTGTGAACGAACAAAGGAAATATTTAGTACTTTTTGATAAAATCTGATTTTTCTGAGCAAGAATAGACGAAAGTCGCTGGTATTTCCATTACATAAAAATCCACAGTAACGAACAAACTTTAAGTATTCAAGAAAAATAGATAAAATCAACTAAACATAATATTGGAGGAATTTACACGACACGACAATTATCAAAACTAGTGATATTGTTACCTTGTGGACGAATAGATCTATAAATGTGGATGAGTTTGACTGTGATGATGAGCATGATGCATACCTTTCTTCCTGTCTTGTGCTCGAACAATGAGGCCATCTGAATCTGATAGATAGCCAATAGAGGATTTTTCGGGATGGTCGTCAATAGAGATTCTTGATGAGGAAAAGGAGGAAGTTGAAGAGGATGATAACAAGGAATCCATGCTGAAGCTTTTCTTGATGGTAAGAGAAGAAGAGTTTGATATGTGTATTTGAACCCCAAAGAGACGAACTCCTACAAAAGTTGCTCTGAAAGATGAGCAGGTCCTGGAATTATGACCTATATTTCCACAATGTGAGCATTTTCTGCCCATTTTTCCCTCCTCAGCTGACACCCTCAGCAGCAGAATAGCAAAGTGTGTGTTTGAGAGAGAGAGAGAGCAGAAATAAGAGATATGTTTGGTGGTATATATGATGATGAGTGAGGTGTGGGGTTTATGAAATTGGAAGCACACCTAGAGCAATGAATTGGATGGACATTGTTTATTGTTCAAATATGCTTTTGCAATAATTTTCTTTCCTTTTTATTCTTTTCCTCTTTTATACACAAAAGAAATCATGAGGATATAGATACCTTATCTTACTTGTGAGTACTTGTGTTTAAGATGGCCGATACACAAAAGAGATGTACTTTTCTAATGCTTTTAACCACTTCATCACATGCCTGCTACTTAATTAATTATTACATAACAATTAAAAAAATTGTTATTTTATATTATAATTAATAAAATGAACAAATATTATTTTTCCCAAGTCTTTTCACCAGATGGATTCATATTTAGAGGCAGTTTACTGACTTGACACTCTCTCATCCCTATATTTAGACTTCAAAAATTATGATCAATGGTGTGTTTTCTTAATTATTTAAATATATTATGTTTATGAAAAAAAATTAAAATACAATGCAACCACACATGGTTTTTGATATGAAAAACACAATGCACTACAAGATAATCTCACTGACCATCTATAAGTAGTTATATATTTAATAGTTCGTATGACTAATTAACCGGCAAAGATCTTATTATTATATACTGCAATTTTGTAAAAAATATGTTTCACACAAATTAAATTTTCAAAGGTCTAGTAGGATTAACTCAAAAGAAAATATTATATGTATTCTGGGATCAAACAACAAAGTCAATGCCAAATAAGTGAAAAATTGAAACAATGAATATTGTTTTTAATCTCTTAAAACTTCTCTTAAACTCATTTTCTCTCAACAAAATTTAAAAAAGAAATAGTTAATCAAAATCCAACCGAGTCCATTTACTATGAGTCCAATTAGGGCATGGGGTTTATCATATCATACCAAAAGACCCTTATAATTTAAGCTCAAATTTTAAAAGTTTAATCTTATATTTAGCAAAATGTTTAAATCCTGTATTCTATTAAGTTCAAATTGACTTGAATAGTTAATTTGGTTATTGTGACTTTTATAGTTGAAGTCGTTCGACAAACCAAGTATCTCCTTGTGATTTGGTTCTTCAATTCATCATTTTTATTTCGCAGACGTTGAATTAGTGTAAAAATGTATTAAAACAAGTATGCCTGTGAAAATGAATTTATATATACATAACTTTAGGGGAAAAGACATATCACATCATGCTTTAAAAGCAGCATTGCAGATTGTTTTGCAAAGGTACACTTGCCATAATTAAAATCTGAGATTCACATAAGTAAAGCAGAAGGCTAAGGAGATTCGTGTTCATGGGGAAACTTTATTAAATTATTTATCGAATGTGCTGTTATATCACCCACCACCTTGCTAGTGGTATGTGCTATTATTAAATCTGGGGGCAACTTAATTAATTAAGCATTAAGAATTTGAATCCAAGTTGAAGATTGTTTACAATTATAATTCGTGCAGCAGAATAACTATGAGACTCATTTGGCATTATCTGGGAAGGAATCTTAAGAAAACATACTGCTGTTTCTGGAATATACAGTATATGATGTTTCTTATCTACTTCCTGAACTTAGTCATTGACCTATCAAAGTCCTAGAGGAGCATGTCTGCATAAAATAAATATAATAGTTATACACGTCTTTTTCTGTGTGTTTCCTTAGGACGTGACTATGGAGAAGAAAAAAATAGAGAGAAGAGAAATAGAAGGACATTAATTGTTATTCTTTTTCTTTCTTTAGTTTCTACCCTTTTCAAGAAAAAGGTATTAGAAGTGAAAGCCATGATCAAGAAGGGTATGGGAGAAGTTTGAATACAGAAACACAAAAATATCAAAGGATTCAGGTGGATGGGAAGAAGCAGAAGAATATCATGGATGATACTATATATCACATATTTCTTCACAAAATTCCAAGCTCAATAAAAATGGGTAATTAGTTTTTGTTAGCATAACACTCTTATCATGTTACCAAACCTATGAACACTTGGTAATAAGCCACGTCAAACACTAATAATTAGTCTTTGAGTATCATGAAAAATGAAGCACATAGTTTGAAGAAAGAAAGTTAAAGAACGGGTTAGGTTGGCTTACAAGTCGCAATCGATCAAAGCTATTGAACAATGACACTTTATTAACAATAATCTTCCACTTCCTTCGTTTTTTCTTTTATCATGATCAATCATATTATATCAGGGAAATTTGTAGTGTGGCCACTTAAGCTGAATAGATATGTTGCATCACTAGAATCCAGTAGATAGCTGAATAAATTTTTTTCTTAATTAATGTCCAATGTATAAGCACTTTGTTTCTACAGAAATAACTCACCCCACTAAATTTTCAACTGTTAGATACATTATATTAAGAGTATTAGTACCCTTAGAGCATTTCTGAATATCCAAAGGCACCACTTGGTGGACGTGAAGGATGATGATAACAGGTGTTTATTAAATGGGAATGATGATGCAACTTTTTAATATATTGATTCCTCATTAACGCAGTGGCCTTCTAATTTTGCTAAGAGGTATCTTCTTCAGTACATCGCTATCCTCAAGTCAAAAGCAACACAGATTAAGCAACAATTGTCACACATATGAGGAAACTGGGAGCTGTATTCCACAGTTCATTGTGCATGTCACACACTATATAGCTATAAATTCAGTAACTTGTTCCAATCATCTCGCTAGTTTTTATCTGATGTCACCTATCACTAATGAGCCACTACAATTCAATTTAATCACACCTTGAATTATTGATACACAAGTATATTTTATATGCACACCAAGTTTCACATCTCTGTAGCTGTTAATATATACTTTTATATGAACTGGCAGTTTAAAAGTTGTTTATGATTTATGTTTATAATAATTACATAAAAATCACTCCAAAAATGAACTTTCATAACTCACATTAGAAAAACTTTTGCATTTATAATTCATGTCTATTATATTATTATATAGTAGGTACTTACTTTTGACCTGAATATAAAGGTACGACAGAAGTGCAACTAAAACCAGCAAGTAAAAAGGAAAACACAGGAAACTGCATGTCACAGGTTGAAATGAAAGATCCACACGAAAGGATTCCGTCAGTACGAAGAGCACCCTTTATATTAGTTTTTTTCAAAATTTTATTTTGGTTGAAACTACTAATATAGAAAATGATATAAAAGATAAGTTTATCTCCGAAATGATATAATAAATTTTGTTTTTTTACATAAATCATGCAATTTTATTTAGGTATTTTTTCTAAAAAAGCAGGTAAGTGATGTTTGGACGTAGGATTTTAAAATGAAAAAATCGTGTACAAAGCACAGCTTTAGTTTTATATAAATTAGAATTATTATTTTTTTACTGAAATCATCTTTAAAGGCAAGCCTTTGTAAATAATTTTAATTTTTTTTATTGAAATTGTTATATGAGGCATAACTTAATATTAATATATATTTTTTCTAATTTTATAGAAGTTGTTTTTAATAAATTTTATAGGAAGCACGGCTTTTTTATTTTTATTTTTTTATTTTTTAAAAAGTTTTTAAATTGGGTCACAACTTTAGAAATAGGTTTTTTTTCTGCTAAAAAAAGGATAAATTCTTCCTGCACCCTAATACACGCTTCCTGCACCCTAATACAGATTTTTTAATTCCATAAATACCCTCATATAAAAAGCACACTCATCCGGTTCATAATGTCAAAAAAAAGAAAACCGGATGGCATCTCATCCGGATGTCACTTTTAAAAAATTTAACAACCGGATGAGTATGTCATCCGGTTGTCATTTCAAAATAAAATAAGAACCGGATGACATCCCATCCGGGTTTCATTTTAACTTCATCTGTTTTCAAATCTTTGATTAATCCTTCAAACAAGCAATAAGTAAGTAATTTTTGGTGTTTATTAGCAATTAGTAAGTGATATTGCTGATTAGAGTAGTTGATTTGGGGTTTAGGCGTCGTCGACGACGAACAAAACAATTTTCCGATTTGATGTATGAGAAATTTGGAAATGAGAACCGGATGTCAGCCCCATCCGGTTGTCATTTGATAAGGGGTAAATATTGTGGAATCGTATTAATACTACTAACAGCGTTCAATTACAATGAACAGTGCTACGGGAGCATAAAACAATAGCTGCTAAATGGAAAAGCTTATAGTAATTATGGAAATGACTGTCTCAAGCTCGTATACCGGTCTGCAATCACCTGGAATAATAGAAGGGAATAGAATATCAGAATGACGTAAGAGGTAAAAGAGAATGACGAGTTTGGGTCCAGAGAGAAGAGAGTCTATACCACAGTTTTTGCCCCCTATCCCAATTCCCTCCAC
>Ga0209700_100590_pt1 | contig 70066 bp, 42 predicted proteins | sample SiratroredBW_FD_187528 | JGI IMG/M metagenome (GOLD analysis project Ga0209700, IMG submission 187528) | Root nodule microbial communities of legume samples collected from California, USA - Siratro red BW (SPAdes) (version 2) | ecosystem: Host-associated > Plants > Roots > Nodule | place: USA... | reverse complement strand
AATAGTGAATCTAACACGTGTGTACGAGTTGAATAAGTCTAGCTTAAGAATAGGGTTAGTGGTTAGGTTAGTGGTTAGTTGCCTTAATAATGGGATCATGGGTCCTACTCTGCATGCAAACAGTTACGTTGTTTTGAATATAAATACTATACGTCCCACACACAGTGAGACAGTTGGCAAAACTCTGATACTGACCACTTTGTATTAGTAATTAAGGGTAAAAAAAAGAAAAAACTAAAATGGAAAGGCACTCTTGCAATTAGAAGCAGTAGCTTCAAAAGGGTCTTTGATCCCCTGAGGAGGATGAAAAACTTCTTAGTCATGTTACGAAGTACGTGAGAACACTTTTGAATACGTTTTTATAGGGTAATTATATCTTCTAAGTTTTTTTTTTCCTTATTATTTGTTTTTAATAGAGATTTGCACTTTTTTATATAAGAAATAGATACTTTAGTGTACAGTGTATTAATTTTGTATTTTTATAGATTTTTCTATATTTATCTGCAATAGCTGTATCTTCCTACAATTGAACTCAACTGACTGTTTGATTTTTAATTTTTTCTGTCAGATTGTGCTGATTTTTGTTATAATGAAATTCTAATTCAAGGAGCTTCAATTCGAATATTAGGACATTAATTTTAGAGTTCGAGTTATTTAGAGTAAGTAATGAAATGTTGCAGGGCAGAAATAAAGTAGAATTGTATGCAGAGGTACTTTTGTAATTTCATTACCACAATTAGCTGGGCCCATTTTTAAACATCTGTTCAGGCCACGTTTTTCTTGTTTTGAGCACTATAAAATTACAATACGCCAAAAAGAGAGAAGGCGCGCGGAGAGAATTAGATTTCAGGATTAGAATTAGAAGATGTCTCTTACAATTTTTCTCTTTGTCTGTTTTCTACCACTTTCAGTTTTTACAGCAAATAAAATTCTTTCTTCTTCTCTTTTCTGTTTCCATGCCTCTTCTTCTCCCTTCTATATTTTCTGCTTTGTACATTTTTCTGCTAATGACCTTCAATGCATGTCTTCAATGAAAACGATGAATTTCTAGAGGAATTCTACCAAGTAATTTTAGTTTGTTCTTTTCTGTTATTGAAATTCTTTTTAGTGTTCAATTCTTGATTAAGATTTTATTACTGAGTTTATGGATTGATTGGTTCATTACTCTCTTCATAAAATCAGTGAACTATACTGTTTTACTGTTCTATTCTTTACTATTCTGCAATTTTATTAACTGTTTCTGCACTACATTTGATTTCCTACTTTTACAATTCAGTTTATGCATTCAATATCTTTCAATTTAAATTCTGCATTTTCAGTTTCTGTTTTCTTTTATTAAGTTTTTCTAGTTATGTTTTCAGTTTTGATTCTAATTTCTGTCGTTGTTTTCAATTTGATTTGCTGTTTTAAATTTCATTTGCTGTCATTCATCTGTGCATTCAATTCCAATTTTCTTTGCCAATTTTAAATGTTTAGTTTTCTTAGATTTTAAGTTAAAATAGTTGTTCTGTTTTAGTTTCAATTCTTGTCTCTGCATCAAACTACAATTTTAGTTGAATGTTTGAATTCTAACTTTCGATTTCTGTTCTCAATCACTGATTTTAATTCTTGTTTGCACTCACTTCTAATTCAAATTTTTTTTTTCATTTTGATTGGCATCGTTAAATCTCAATTTCAGTTTTGTAGTTTAGACATTTGTTTTGCTAGTTTTCACTGTTAATTCAGTTGGATGCATTCAAATTCAGTTTTCCCTGCCATGCTTTTAGGTTTTTGAATTTTTCAATAGATTCAAATTCAATGCCTTTCTGATTTCAATTTTCAGTTTGAAATTTGAATTACTGTATGTTTGTGTTTCAATTCTGGTACTGCATTTTAATTTCAGTTTTCACATCTCTGTTATTAAATTTTGTTTTCTTTGGAGTTCTTACTTTCAAATCTCAGTTTAGCTTTCTTTTTACATTAGTTATCTTGTTAAATCCAGCTTTTCTTTACTGCTACTCTTTTGAATTCTGTCTTACAATTGCTGTTTCAGTTTTAATACTACCAATCCTCCATTTTCTAATTTGTTAAAGACAAAAATCCTTCAATGAAATTAATTTGCATGTGTTTCCTTGGATTTACGACTAAACGTTTATCAGTATGGTCATGTATGTTATAGTTCAGTGCCTAAGCAAGTACGTAATTGATCCGATTATCCAACCAACCCTCCTTTAATCTCCTTTACCATGTATTAAAGAGAATATTGTTATTTGTATCTCTTGCAATGTACTGACAGGTTTGCAAAGGTCTGGTAAGAGTTGCAGGCCTAGGTAGATGAACTACCTAAGGTCTGATTTAAAGAGGAGCATTCGCAAGAGAAGAAGAAAACCTTATTATTTAATTTCATGCACCATTATTGTATTCCAATTGCAAGTGTAATTCAGTCTCTCTCATGATTGAATTAATGAATTCTCCCCTTTTTTCTCTTTTCAACTGGGATTATGGTTAAATTTTATTTTCTTTTGCTTGACATGCATATTACACTGTGCTGTCTCAGGTGCTCTAAAATTGCGAAGCAATTGCTGAGGAGGACTGAATGAAATAAAGAATGTGTGGAACTCTAGCTTGAAGAAGAAACTGAGGCACAGAGGGATGGACCCTGTAACACATAAACCCATGTCTGAGGTTGAGAATGGAGATGATATGGTAAGAGCCAAGGTAAAGCACCACAAGCGTCCAACGAACTGAACTTCTTGAAATCATTAGTTCAGATAAACTGGAAGGCCTTTAGTTATCAACTCTAAATTTCCTTTAACTGTTGCAACTTTTATTAATAATCCCACATTACAACCAAAATTTTTGTTCCTAATGCTTTTTGCTACGAGCCGCTCGATGTCATTTATGTTCTTGAAACCTTATTATTTAGTATTTTTCTTTTTAATGTACATCTCAAACATATATACAACATAATTTACATCTCATGTTCCACCTCGTTTTTACATTCGTACCAAATGTTGTTGGCTAAGATTGTTTTGGCATGTTTTTACTGGATTATGTGTGGTGTAGATGTTGACTTAGTCGACACCATACACACGTTTTGTTTTAATATTGGAAGTTGGCTCTCATGTCATCAAAGAAATTTCTTTTACCAATAGCCAATTGGAACATAAAAAAAATAAAATAAAGAGAAACTAAATGCAAAATGTGGTAATTTATTAAGTAAAAAAAAAAAAAACTTATTGACACGGGAACACAAAGCTTTTAACATATTTTCCGTGAAAAAATATACCCTTGTTAAATTTTGTACGCACAAGTGGCAAAACGCCAAAACTGGCCCTGCAAATATAAACGAAACACTGAGGTGAATCAAACACTTTCTTCTCCGTCGTTTTCTTAACCAAATCGTAACTCCAACTTTTCTCAACTCAAATTCCCTTTCGACATGTCTGGCTACCCTAACCAGCCTACCGGCTACGGCTACGGAGCTCCTCCCTCATCGCAATACGGCGCTCCTCCGCCATCGCAATACGGAGCTCCTCCGCCGTCGCAATCCTACGGCGCGCCACCGCCTGGGCAATCCTACGGCGCGCCTCCGTCTGGTCAGTCCTACAACGCCTCACCGTACGGCCAGCCGTCTGCTCCGTACGCCGCTCCTTACAGCAAACCACAGAAGGACGAGTCCCACTCCCACGGCGGCGGTGGAGGCTATCCTCCAGCGGCGTCGTATGGGAGCCCGTTCGCATCGCTGGTTCCGTCAGCGTTTCCGCCGGGCACGGACCCGAACGTAGTGGCGTGCTTCCAGATGGCGGATCAAGACGGGAGCGGCTTCATCGATGACAAGGAATTGCAGAGAGCGTTATCTTCGTATAACCAAAGCTTCAGCCTCAGAACCGTTCATCTTCTTATGTATCACTTCACCAATTCCAACGTCAAGAAGATAGGTACCAATTCCTCTCTCTCGAAAACTTTAGGTTTTCCGGCGCACGGTGCTAAGCTGCGCCGGTGCTTGGGATGGTTTTTTTGTCATTTTTTCTATTCTTTTTGCGCGTTTTGGTTTATCTGCTTGCGAAACGCGTCTTTGATTGCGAATGCAGTTAATTTTTTGTGCGTTGTCCGTTGCGAGTTTAATTTTGGGTATGACTTTTTGGGGGCCACCTTCTTGGGAGCACGAAAGATCCACTCTATGTGCTGGTTTTGTTATTTCCACGTCTGGACCATGAAATTTTAATAATATTAAATTAATTTAATTAATTAAGTAATTAATTACTAATTGGTGTAGATTAAATTAATCGTTTCATTGATTGTTGTACCAACGTTGATTTAATTAATTACTACTTCACTTGTGGTGTAAGATACCTTTTTTAATGTCGTTAAACTAACTAGCCACTTAATTTAAAGGAATACTGTTTTACTGAAAATTACGAATTTTAGAAAATAGAAATGTATTCAAGTGCTCTCTTTAGAAATAGAAATGCAGTCGGGAGTTAAATAATTTCAGATGTGATAATAAAGCAAGCAACTTTTAAAAAAATAGCAATTGTTTTTTTAAATATGGAAACAAAAAAATGTGGAAACAGTTTCCTCTTGTATCTATTTTCATTGTTATTATTCACAATAAATGTATACTACTATCTTTTCATTTATACTTTCATGAAGCTTTTCATTTACACTTTCATGAAGCTTTTCTTTTATACTTTCATGAAAAATATGTTAATTAATTTAAACTGGGTCACACAATTGCATTTTTCATTTAAAATAACTAAAAATTGTTTGAAATCTAAAGGTATTTGTAAAACAATAATTAATGTTTTCTTAAATAACATTTTAAAACAAAAGATCAATAGAACAAAAAGTTCTCTGTTTACAATAGAAGTTTTACACTTGCAGGTATTAAGATTAAACTTATATTAGGAAAAGTGTAAAACAATTAAGGTTAAAAAGTTGGCTGTTATGTGTTCACTTGACGTGGCCTATGTCATGACGATTATATGTCAGCTTTTTCTAATTTGATTTAAGTAATGATTCTGAAAAATTACTGGGTCTCACCTGTTAAAATTTTATTTCGTAATGTTGATTTGGTGTTGACTGTAAGGATTTGTTTTGAAAAATTATGTGCCCTGCTTCTTGAATAAATTTTGTTAAACTTGAAAAATCATTTTAAAACACTGTATAGTCTGAGATTTCTGGTAAGTGGTCATAATTATTTTAGATTGTAGCAGGTAAAGTGTTGGAGCAGTTTTGTTATCGTCACTCTTAATAGATAATAAATAATAGTTTGTAAGTGTTTGGTATTAATAATATGATTATCAAAACAAAATTAAATGTAAGTTTTTCAACTTTTGACTTCGTCGTAATGCGTTGCAGGACCCAAGGAATTCACATCTTTATTTTACAGTCTTCAGAACTGGAGGGTATATGTCCTTTTCTCCTTTTATTTTTATTCCCTGTTAATCTTGATTTTTCTAGTTTGCCAATTATCCTGTACTTTTATTGGGACATTATTCTTCTAACTTACCGATAATTGTTCCAGTCCATTTTTGAGAGATTTGACAAGGACAGAAGTGGCAAAATCGATTCCATTGAGTTGCGAGATGCTCTACTGAGTTTGGGTTATGCTGTTTCTCCTGTGGTATTGGATTTGCTGGTTTCAAAGTTTGACAAAACTGGTGGAAAAAGCAAGGCTATAGAATATGACAATTTCATCGAGTATGGCTTTTCTACAATTGTCTTTTTACTTTGGATAAAAATAAATTTATTTCGTGAAAAAGGAGATTTACCTCATCTGAAGAAAGTAAGGGTAAAACAAATAGTTTTAGTGTTTAGGAGAAAATTGACAATTAATACTCCAGTACATTGTGATTTGTTATGTACATGTCAATAATTTCAACTATTGGTTTTCTGATCGTGAGAGTATTTACTTTATCATGTTAAATAAGCTGTTCACTTTGGAGAAACCATATCCCACTTAAAGGATCCTCCCCTTGGTATCTTTTCTATTTTTTTGTTAAATTCCAATGTCTTACTTTACTATGACAGAAAAGACAAGAAAATCGTCCTTGTACAATAACCACATAGGCTAAGACACTTTTATTTTTAATTTTTTATATATTGTTAGTTAAGGCACCGCAGTTTCCAGATTTATAATGGGAGCAACTTACAGTAAAAAATTTCTTTGAATTGTGCCTACTTTTTCCTTGCTGTGTTGTGTGCGTATAACATGAATATATAAACTGATTTTTTCCATGTTTACTGATGCAGGTGTTGTCTTACTGTTAAGGTGAGCAAACAAATCACTGTGACTTATTTATTATTTTATCCGTTTCTGCAAATAATATTACATTTTAGTATTCTCATCTGATACCGAAATCCCTGATAAACAGAAGCGAAATGCGAATTCTACTGATAGCGGGGCTTCGGCATTATTCAACTGCATGCATATTTACTCAAGCATATAGAACCTTTTAAAAATTTGCTTTATTGGCAATACTTTTTTGTTAATCTTCATTAGTAAAAGTTAACAGTGATAACGTTTGGTATGTCTTGGATAAGTTTTATAATGAAACATAAATTCTTGAAACAGATTCAACCTGGTCCTATTTCTTAGTGTGAACCATAAATTCTTCTCTAATGAAACAGCTTATGTTGAAAAATTGAATTGAAGGTGATGCGTCTATTTGTATTTGTATGTATTTATCCTATTTCCTATTGCAGGGACTAACTGACAAATTCAAGGAGAAAGATACTGCGTATACGGGGTCTGCAACATTCTCCTATGAAGCGTTTATGCTGACAGTCCTTCCATTTCTAGTAGCCTAGGAAAGTAAGGGTGTGTGTGTGGTTGTGTCTGGCCTAGCTCTGTACTTGGTTTGAACATGTGTGCTCGAATTGCTTTACTATTGGCTGCCTTTAAATATGCTAGTATTAAATAATTAAACACTATGCTTTGACTTCATACATTTTCTTTCACTGCTGCTGTTTGTGAATATGAAACCAGAAAAATGAGATTCCCTTCCACTGGTAATCCATCACCGGATAATGATTAGGCTATGATTATTTAGAACATAAATCCTATCTGTATGTATTTATCCTATTGCTACCAAATTTAGGCATTGGTTAGAAATATTTTTTTATATAATATCTTCTAACACTCAATATAAATGAGATAATAATGATATCTACAGATTTTCTAATTATTTAATATATGTATATATGTGTGTGACTCATTTAATTATGAATTTTAAAATTGTTTTTTTTTAGAAAAAACAATTCTGGAATAGACTATTCCAGAAGTTAATTCTAGATATGCAATTGGCTTTCGGAACAGTTAATTCTGGAATAAACTCACTTCCAAATCACATAACTATCACCAAATCAGAATCATCTCGAAATCAATTTCAAAATCTTCAATAAATCATTTTATCTCACATAGTTAATAAGTTCGGTAGACGGCGGAAACAAGGCTGCGATGACAACAATAAACGAAATCATTGGAAGTGCGTTGAAGGTGGCAGGCAGCTGTGCATATGAAACAGTGAAGGTGCGTTGGAATATTAAGAAAGCTTTAGGGTTATATTTGGGGCAATTTGGTCAGCATAATAATATTTCAGGTGCGTGAAGAAACCTTTGGAGGTGCATGAAGAAGCCGTCCATGCATGAACTGATGAGAATCCATGACCCACAAACACTTTAGATGCAATGTATTTTTTTTTTTTTTATATATAGCTCGAAAAGGATTCATGGACCAAGTTAGTGGGCCTGGCATGTAGGTCTAAGTTAGCAAGTTTAGATGACCCACATACAATCTAAACTAAATGAATTAAGAAGATTATTAAGTCAAATATGTATATATATTTTATATTATTTGGCCTTGATTTATTTCTTTTTTACATCCTTAAATGACCTTAAATTTACCAAAAATTACTTTTCACTAAAAGTTGGATCATAAACTTTTTCAAAGACCAAAATAAATATTATCTTTTATTAATCAAGTTAGATTAGGCAATATATATATATATATATATATATATATATATATATATATATAATTTATTCTCATTATGAATTTGACTCCTCGATTTTTTAAAGAAAGTACGAACAAGTGGTTTGTTCAAGTGATACTAAATTAAATTTCTTAAAAATATATTAGATTTGAGGTTTATGGATGGAAAAAACGTATTGAATGGACAAACCAATTAAAGATGACCAACTAGGTTTACCAATAGATATTACCTATTGAGATTATATTAATTTCATATTTTTATTTATAATTATTTATTCTCATAGAGTATTATTATTAAATTTTAATTAATTTTACTTTAAATTTGAAAATTTGTTTCCTAATACACTATATCAATAAATTTTCTTTTAAATAAATTGAATTTAAAAAATATTAAAATAGTACTTACAATTTAAAATTAGTTTTACACAATATACCAATATAAATAATATGATTCAAGATTTTTTTTCATTATTTTCTTCTTAGTTAAAAGATTTCTTAATCTATTCTTAATTGAAAATAATAAATTATCCTATCATTTTTCTACTATTTTATTCATAACCTTTTTCTTCTCCCAACTCCAGAATATAGAAAAAATACCACTCTTTCTGCTATAGTACCATAAAACTATAAATTATGTAATTCAAAACGTAGTATTGGATTATATAATCTAAAATATAATTGTGTATTACATGACTTAAAATATAATTATAAATTATATAATTTAAAAAATAATTTTGAGTTATAAAACTTGAAATATAGTTAAGTATTCTATAATGTAAAGCTATATTTCAAATTATGTAATCCTATGTTTTAATTATGGAATCTATAATTGAAAATATAGTTATAAATTATATAATCTAAAATATATTTCAATGTAATTAAAAATACTCTATATTACACAACGAGAATCCAAAATATAATTTTAAATTTTTTAATTCAAAATATAATTTTGTTGAGAAAGTCATTTTGGACCTTCAAATTGGTACACCACCATTAAAACAATAATTACAAATTTTTAAAAACAAAAAAATCATAATGTATCACTGGATAGACTCTTATGGCACCCATCCCTTACAAGTAATTTGGAAGGTTTTCAATGTAGTCCAAAATAAGTGAGTTTTTTATTTATTTTAATAATAGACAAGAATATTTTTAGTAAATGCATTATGACTAGAGTGGGAAAAAACGAAAGTACGGGGTATGAGGAAGAAAAAGCTGAAAGCCCAAAATATTAACACTAAAAAGCCCAATAAAATATAAACTCACACTTTACTGTTATTGATACCTGATTTTTTTATTTTTCCATAAAACAGAAGTCTTCGATATTTTTCTCTCATTTTACCAAAGTCCTAAACGACACCGTTTAGTGCTCTTGGTTTTTAAACCCTATTCTCGAATCCTCAGTGTTGCGTCTCTGCATCTTGCCTCTGTCGGAGCCGTATCTCCACACCACAGCGGCACTAGCAGGTAGGTTTTCGCTCATCCACCGCCGTCGCACGTAAAACACTTTTCCGTTCACCACCACTCCGTTTAATCGGAACACATCACCAAGAGATTATTGTTTTGTATTGTATTGAACCAGTGTATGAATCAGTGTTTGCGTGTGCCCTAGCAGAAGAAGAACTAAGGATTCGAATCCGAAGTGTGGAGAAAAATGGCTGATTACGACCTTACCCCGCGGATGGCGCCGAACCTCGATAGGCATTTGGTGTTCCCTCTTCTCGAGTTTCTTCAGGAGCGCCAGCTATACGATGATGACCACATCTTGAAGGCGAAGATCGATCTTCTCAACAACACCAACATGGTTGATTACGCCATGGACATCCACAAGAGCCTCTACCACACCGAGGATGTTCCTCATGACATGGTTGAGCGCCGAGCCGAGGTTGTCGCCCGCCTCAAGTCCCTCGAGGAGGCCGCCGCCCCCCTCGTCTCCTTCCTCCAGAACGCCGCCGCCGTTCAGGAGCTCCGTGCTGACAAGCAGTATAACCTTCAGATGCTCAATGACCGATATCAGGTTTGAAGCAAAATAACGATCAGTCTTCACATGCCTTGAGATGACAATTGGGTTTTACGCATGGCTTTAATTAGTGGTGTTTGGATAAGAATTGAGAGCAAATTGATAAGGTTGTTTTTGGTAGTTATAGGTAAGCTTTGGCTGGTAGTGGTGGGATAGGTTATACTAGTTGTTCCAAGGGTTTTTAGGGATGTTATGAAGCTGGTAAGCCTTAGAATTATCTCTTGTTAATAAGGATCTGAAGCTCTCTGTATAAGAGTGTTACAAAACAGTTGAATATTGTTTTGTAACAATTGGCATGCCTTTGATTACTTAGTGTTTGGATAAAAAATGTTGATTTATTTTGAAGGATTTTATTTCTTGTCGGGTTTGGTATATTAGGACTGGAATCTTTGAAGCAGAATTATAAGGTTATTTTTAGCAGCTTTGGATTGTAAGATAGGAGGTGCTAGTTACCCAAAAGGTTCTTTATACTACTAAGCTTTAGAAAATGTTTTAAGGTAACTGGGCTACACTTTTTTATAATAATTTCTCTCGTATAAGCTTTTGATTGAGATTTTATCATGTTAATTTGATTTCATTGTTTGTTTCCTAGTTTTATTTGAGCATTTTGTTTTCTTCGTTGTTTGCTGCTGTATTTTAGAGGTTCTTGAAAGATTTTCCCAGTTTTGAAGTTTGAATTTTGTGGTGTTTGCGTTCTGACTGACTGCTTAAATCATGTGTTTGATGGAACAGATTGGTCCTGCACAGATAGAGGCACTTTACCAATATGCCAAGTTTCAGTTTGAGTGTGGGAACTACTCTGGTGCTGCTGATTATCTTTATCAGTACAGAGCTTTGTGCACAAATAGTGAAAGGAGCTTGAGTGCATTGTGGGGGAAGCTGGCAGCTGAAATTTTGATGCAGAACTGGGACATTGCTCTTGAAGAGCTCAATCGCTTGAAGGAAATCATTGACTCAAAGGTTGTTCTCGTTTGTCAGTTGATTTTTGGAGTGGAAACATGTACTTGTATGTTATGCTTATCATATTAATATAAATTGGAGAACTTTGTTGCAGAGTTTTGCATCGCCTTTGAACCAGGTGCAAAGCAGAATATGGCTGATGCATTGGAGTCTGTTCATCTTTTTTAATCATGACAATGGGAGAACACAAATAATTGATCTGTTCAATCAGGACAAGTATGCCATGCCTCTTCTTTCCTAGGATACTGTAGATTACATTCAGGATATTTTCCGTGCTTTACTTTTATTAACAACCCTTGTCAAACTGATCAATTGCTTCTTGTCTTTGGGGCTGGTTTATGGTTGTCTCTTCTGGACTTAGTATTTGCAATGTTGCTTTGTCTAAATATGATGTAATTTTCAGGTATCTAAATGCTATTCAAACTAGTGCTCCACACCTTTTACGATACCTGGCCACAGCATTCATTGTTAACAAGAGGAGGAGGCCACAATTTAAAGATTTTATAAAAGTTATTCAACAAGAGCAGCATTCATATAAAGATCCCATCACTGAGTTTTTGGCTTGTGTATATGTCAACTATGACTTTGATGGGGCACAAAAGAAGATGAGGGAATGTGAAGAAGTAAGCATGGTTTCTTTTGGATAGCTAACATATTTCAACTATAGGAGTGCTTTAACTAATGTGGCTATTGAGTTTCCCTTTTTTCGTATATGTCCATGATACCTATACTCATGTGGCTTGATTATATTATGCTCTCTTTTTAAAAATGCAGGTAATCCTCAATGATCCCTTCCTTGGTAAAAGGGTTGAAGAAAGCAACTTTTCAACTGTACCACTAAGGGATGAGTTCCTTGAAAATGCTAGGCTATTTATCTTTGAGACGTACTGTAGAATACATCAACGTATTGACATGGGGTATGCACTTTTCTAATATAAGAAGTCGTAGTTATCTCTGGCTTTATAATTTTTCTTATGTGCCATAACTATGCACCTGTGAAAACACAATGTAGCTTTGTCATTGATCTTTTGTTTCTTTTATTTTGTGGCCTTGAAAGGTTTTTACTGTAGCTCTCAATTTCCCAAATTTATGTTCTTTTTGTTATATGATATATTTTCTGTCTGTATTTCCTTCTCAAGACGATTTCCCGTGGTCTACTTTTCATGTAACACATCTAAATCACATATTGGGGACCTGTAGTACTAACCAAAATTCTAGATAGGGTTGCTCACTTCTGATATTTTTTCAGAGTGCTTGCTGAGAAGTTAAATTTGAATTATGAGGAGGCTGAGAGATGGATTGTTAATCTCATCCGTAGCTCAAAGCTTGATGCCAAAATTGACTCTCACACTGGAACGGTTATCATGGAGCCTAATCATCCAAACGTGTAAGTTAACATTGATAGGCCCTTTATTGCTTCTTCATGTACTCTGCTATTCTGCCTAAGTCATGTTGACTCCTTTATCTACATGTTCATTGATCTTTAATCACTACCTCTGCAGGTATGAGCAGCTGATAGACCATACCAAGGCCCTTAACGGACGCACCTACAAGTTGGTTAGTCAACTTCTGGAACATGCACATGGTCAAGCAGCCCGATAACTCTGTAGGTAGATCGATGAGAGTATTTGTTTCATCTTTCCGGATGCATCATTTTGTTTTTGGTTTTATTTATTTTGGATTTAGAATTAAAATTTATGGGCTGTATACCTGTTGGAGTAGGTTCTTCTGATTTTACTTGTGGATCCAAACAAGTAGTATTCATAACCATTTTGGTTAAAATGTTTGCCATCAACGTCCTCACTTATCATCGCAGCTGTAGCCATATTTGTTCTTCGTGGTTTTTCTCTTCAGAAACTACTCAAATTTCCTTTTCATTTTTCTTTGTCTCTTCCTAATATCTATTGAATAAACCATCTATTTAGTCCCAAAAATAATACCCGTTTTCAGTCTTTAAAGTTGTGAAATTATATAAGCATTTCCAAAAAATTGGAAATTATGATAAATAGTTCAAGTATTAAAAAAAATCAACTTAGTGATTAAATGATGTATATTCAATATTTCCTGGATTGCGTGTATAATTTTATTACTTTAAAAACTGTGGAAGCATAATAATACTTGAGGGATGAAATTGATTGTATATTTCATAGTAGCTAACTTTCATATTTTATTTTGCAGTTATCTATATTTTTCAAGTTGTAACATATCAGTTTCTTTTTTTTGCATGAAATTTTTCAAATTGATTGCGTGGTCTTGTTTTATATTTTTATTTTTTTCATATATTATCACTAAATTAATTAAAATAATGAAAATTGAGTTTAAATAGATAATTGAACAAAATGTAACGAGTAGGAACTAGCGAAAATAAATGAAGTACCTCATGCTTAAAGATACCCTTGTGTTGTTAACTGGAAACTTGTCTCCACTTATATTTGATTCAATCATGTTTCAAAATGTGGTTGTCTCATTTAGAAGTTCATGTATATTATCTTCAAGGTTGTCTCTTTTAGATCTGTCAAATGTCTTGTTTTGTTGCTAAACGATTCTCTATTCTGCTCATTGTTCTTTATCATATCTTTCGTATGTGTTGTTTGTTGTGTGTATTTTGTATCGTGATGACCTCTAATTGTTTTTGTTATTGTTTTAAACATTGTTAATGATATTGAAGCCTCTGTTTTGATTTTTTTTTCTTCATATAATAAAATTTAAAATTAATAAAGTATTAAATGTAAATTATATTTTATATTTGAGAAATAATTTATGTGTAACATAAAATTATTTTTAACGATTGATATTTTTTAAATTATTCAAATTCAATTTAGAAACAAAGATGAAATGATAAACTAAAAGAGATCATTAATAATTGAAAAATATAGTATTTAGATAAATTCAATTTGAGAGGAGCATGAGATAATTGAGAGAAAAAAAATCTTCAGTCGTTAAACTATTTTTGATATAATAAATTAAAAATATATTTGAAAAAAATATATAAAACAAAACTAAATGTTCAAATATAAAATTAAGATATCACATTTAGTTCAATTACAATGAAACTAATTATTAAAACATTGTCATTGAAAGAAGGTTTATTTTGAAAGATTAAGATATACGCATATTCAGAAACTAAGGAATTTTATTTTGAAAGAAAACATTGAAGTGATGCACATAAACACTTGGCCATTGCATCCTGAGTTGTGCAACAGAACCTTCATTTATATATTAAATGATATTGATAATATGACATCATCCCTTACATCACTTATCATTATTTTACATAACATTGTCAAACAAGTGGATCATGTAATCTCATTATGGTTACGATGATTATGAGTTTGAGGATGCTTCCCTCAGTTGTTCTATTTCACTTTCTTTACTTTCTTTTCTCTGACTTTATTTCTGTGATTATATTTCATATATTTCATCTATCTGTAATTAGATATTTGGATGACTATGGTGTTGATGTTTGAATTGTGATACCTTTGAAATTGAAATGCTTTCATATTCACTGTCTCAATCGAAACTAATGCTGATAAAAATATTTAGGAGACTAAATGATCATATATTATGGCAATAGGACATATATAAGTCAAGATATATCATCAATGAAACTTTCATATTTATCATTAACGTTGTGTTTATTCCAGGGATTTTACTGTAACCATGGAAAGAAAGACACTAAAATCGTCTGTTTCTATTTGTTAATATGAAAAAAAAAAAAAATGAGAACGAATTTACAAATTCGCACACCCTTATTCACGAAAAAATAAGTGAAAAGGTGAATGTCAGCTGAAAATATATGAATTATGTATTTATCTTCCTTTAACTCACTTATAATGCAAAATCATTAGGCATATTAAGTTTTAAAAAAAGTTAGATAATCTATTGAGACAAGTGATTATGACAATATATAATATAATCGATTAACTTAAAGTAATTAATTATATAATATAATATAAAATAATAAAAATATTTAAACAATAATAATAAAATCATAAAATAAGGATAAGAATAATAAAATAATAATAGTAATAATAAAATGAAAAAAATAATTAAAAATCATTTATACCGGAAAATTTGATTATTTTATATTTATATTACTCTATAATTTCTTTAAAATTTACTATATCAATTAAATTATATACAAATTTCTCTTTCATTTTTTCTTTACTTAGCACTCGTTTTCATTTAATTTAAATAGTTACATTTTTTACTATCTTTCTTTTGTTTACCACTCCTTTATTTTCATTCCTTAATCCAAATACGAAAATGTGTTGTTTGTTTTCCCACCTCTCTCTCTATATCCCCCTCAATAGTAATACATTATTTTCAATTTATAAAGTAATAAAGTAATCATCATTATTGAAAAAGAATACCATCTAAATTATATTCATCCAAAACCAAATTTAAATAGAGAAGGACAAACACCAAATATAAAAATATAAAATATATTATTTGTTTAAAAGAGAAATAGAAACTTATACATCATGCTTTTTACTTTTCAACTTCGTAAGAGTACTATGTTTGTCCTAATTAATGTGTTAGAATCCCGTTAGACAGAAATGTGGAAATCGCAAAATATATATATATATATATATATATATATATATATATATATATATTTTAAATAAATTTGACACTAAAACAAAGTTTCTGGCACATATGAGACCAACATCTTACCCATATTAACATCAGACAACATTGTGACATTTATGTTTCATAAACCCTTCGAGGTTTATTGAATTTGTTTAGAATTAATTGGTGCAGAGTTTGAAACCTTGGTATCTGTCATCAAGAGTTGTTCAAGTAAGTGAAGAAAGAATAAAGAAAAAAACATAGGATATTTCTTAATGCAAAAACTCATCATCGTTTCTTTGTTTAAAGAAGAAATACAAACTTACACACAACATTGCAGTATTTAAACTTCATAAATCTTTATCCAAGAAAAGAGAAGTAAAAGTTCTTTCTTTGTCTGAAGAGAAACAAAGTGTAAATCACCATTACATGAAACCACACTCACACATAAAACTTATTACTCATTTGTCACACACAATTACAAATGATTACATAACCACACCATATGAAGGAACACTCAATGCCAATACCAACTATACTATGAAGATTTATTGGATGCCAAGGAACGAGTGTAGTTGATGCCAAAGCTGAAATATGCAGCAACACTTTCCCTGGATGGAATGCAATCTTTGACAGGTGAAGTCTGAATGAAGTTGTGAGTCCATTGATGAAGAGAAGGGAATCTCTCAGCAGTGAGAAGTTCCATCTCTCCAAGCTCTTCCAACACACTCAGCCAATGAGCCAACCATCCAGCTGCTATATCAAGATAACCAATCTTCTCTCCCCCAAAATACTTTTTCCCTTCAATTTCCTTCTCAAGAAATGCCAGTGACTCTAGTGCACCTTCCACTGCCTTTCCCTTCTCTTCTCCTTCAGCCACAGTTGCTCCCCACACAGCATACAAACACTGTTTCCAAAAAAACTACCTTCATCACACACAGCTACACCTTCATGTACTCATGCAATCAAATTGTTCAACACTTTTTCATTATGTTGTCACCAAAACAATCAGCTTAATTGACATAAGGTAAAGCCTGTGATTTCTCATATATAGCAGTAAATGCAACAAAGCCTATAAAACTTGTGTTTTTCTCTAAGCTGATCTTAAGTATGAGATGTCTTGATTGAAACTACTTTAGTTTAATAATTTTTTTTCTGAAATGAAAAATTTAGTTTTCAATAAAGTCAAAAATAAAGAAACAGTCAAAGAGCAAATTCACCCTATTTCAGAAACACCAGGACTAAAAACAAACCACAAATTTTGACCAAATCTTGAATAACTTGAAACACCCTTCACTCTTAAAATCAACTCTCTTGAGTTCTATGCTGAAATAAACTGGACATAAATCTAATGCTTTTGATTAGTTTGGGCTACAAACCCTCACACAAGAAAAGGTAGAATCATATATTGTGTAATGAAAAGGGTGTTGGAGGGTACCTTCTCATCAATAAACCTGGCCCAGAAGCGAGCCTGTGCTCTCTCATATGGATCAAGTGGAAGCAAAGGGTTGTCCTTCCATGTCTCATCTATGTATTCAAGGATCACAAGTGATTCAGGAATTGGGTTGTTATTGTGAAGGAACACTGGCACTTTCTTGTGCACAGGGTTAGATTCAAGAAGCAAAGGGCTCTTATTTGCTAAATCTTCTTTCAAGTACTCATATTCCACACCCTTTATCCTTAACGCCCACTCAATTCTGGCACAGGGGAAGCTTTGAGGTGTAGCAATCAGCTTCACTTCTCCCATTCTTTTGCCAAATCTTCAACACCCTTCTCTTTAATCTCATTCAACTACTCATCATTTTCACCCTTTTATACTCACTCCCTTGCAACCATGTCACGTCTCATCACGATTCTTTTATCTTATTCTTTTGGAAAAATCAATGTTCACATTCACAGATGAATTTGTTTAATCATGGATGAATTTGAAAAACTGTGACTTGGTGACAGGGAGAAATAGAAAAGAGAGAAAGAGTAAAACAAACATATTTAAGAGCCATAATAAAATCTGAAAATCTTCAATAAAAATCTTGTACATATTATTCCAGTGTTTTAGGAGAAGATCTGGAAAATGAGCATTTGTCTAAAATTGACCTGTTGTGAATACGTTTATTATTAATTTGAATATATTAAGAAAATAATGTTTTTGTAATAAATAAAAACAAATAACTTTGTACATGTTTGATTGGGCAGTTGAAGATATTAAATCAATATTTAATGAGTGAAGACTTGGTCTCTGTTCTAATCCAAACAATGAATGTACGTTAGATTTGGTAAAGATGCAAAGAAATTATCTCTCAAACATTATATATACATTACCAAGTAGTACTTTGGAATTCATATAAGAATTTTTTTCTTTATAAATTTTATATTATTTATACTATAAATAACTTGATTTGTAAATTCAATTATTTGAATAGTTTTAAGTTTTAGTTTATTTCAATATATATATATATATATATATATATATATATATATATATATATATATATATATATATGTATGTATATTTGAATAACTCAGATAAATAATTGATAATTTTATAACTAATAACTATCCAGGAAGATTCTCAAACTCCGTTGATTTTCTTTCAGATTTATATCATAAAAATATTACTGTGCACGAAATAGTTTTATTTAATACTCAAATCAAATTTCTTGACTACAATCCATAGCTATTTTGCAAAGTATAAGGTCCAATTTTGTATGACAGAAAACTTAGATACATAAACGAAGAATACTAGAAAAACGAAATAAAAGATGTATACCATTTTCAATAGTAAGGTGTGACATTTTCTGATCTCCAAAACCAGAAAAACAATATATGTAACAGTCAGACAAAAAGCACTTCATACATGTATGTGAAGGACCAAACATCAAATAAGCTTAGTTTTCCCTCCATACTTCTGATGACTTTCAGCAGATCATGCATTGAACCACATTTTATATGTTATATTGCATTGTTTTCATTGGTGCAACTAGTTTCACCATAACAGGAAGAGTAAAAGCAAATTCCTTCCTTGTGAGGTTCATTGTGATTGGAGCATATATCCAAGATTCCTGTTCTTTGCTTTGGTGTGCTTATAGACCTCATCTTTGCCTTGCTGGATTCAGTAACAGCCATGTACGTAGGGAAAACTGGAGAATTTGAGATGGAACTCTCATCCCCATTTAAACTTCTTTTTACAAGAGAAAATGATTTCCTTGGAATTGAAATGTGTGGACTCAACCCTTCTTCCCATTCTTGTTTTGTTGTCACCAAGTTTGAAGGAAGAGTAATTGGCTTATACATCACATCCCAATCACATGCTTCTTTATGTAGCCACTCTCCAAGTGTACGACAGCTCTCTCTTCCAAAGTTCATGCTGTGCACACATTCTTCCACCATTTGGGGATTTTTTCTCTCCTAAAATGGATAAATTCATGATTATTATAATAATATCCTAGACTATATAAGAAGAAAACTGTTAGACTAAAATTAATATATATAAACTAATTTATAAAAGTTTTTCATGTCATTTTTTTTATTAAAATACTTATAGAGAAGCTCCTCTGTGCAAACTCTCAGTTTTGGTCACTAGTAGCAATGTTTGAAAAGGTAGGTTCATTTTTTTCAAATAACTTGACCTTTTCTTGTATCTTAAAATTCTTTCCTTCTCTCTCCAACTTTTTCTATATAATGAGATAAACATCAAATCAAATTGAGGTTCAGTAATATTAAAATAATGTTTGTTGGGGGGAAGTAAGATAAAGCAAGCATAAACTAGTCCTCAGTTATTAGCTTTGGAATTCTGTGTAGATTATACCACATCTATGGCAAAGAAAAAAATAAATGTCAATTGAGGTTAGTGTTATTACCCTTTGTGAAGAAGAGTACTTCTTCATGCGCTCTCTTTTGACCATGGCCTCTTGTTTTCTACACCATATAGCTTCAATGTCTTCTCTAGAGAGCAAGCTACAATCCCATGTTCTTTGACTATTGCATTCAGACTGCACCAAAATTCTTCAGCTGATTAGTCAAGGGAATTGTTCAAACTCAATAGAAACTTTGTTCATTGGCTTATGATATCAAAAGTAAAAACTATTCCACCTAACTAACATATGCACCAAGTCAAATGAATTGGGAGGGAAATCCTGAAGTTTGGGAAGGGAATGAGGAGAACTACTAAACTTAAAGCCGTTAACAGAAAGTAAACCATAGAAATCAATGTTCTGTTAATTTCTTAATCCATTTTATGTTTCTCATAGTTTCTTTTCTACTAAAATAAATGTCACAAACTTTACCTTCAGTTCCTTATCTTCTAACTTCTTCTTTTGCTTTGGATTTTGCTTGATATGTTCAGCCGTATGGCTACTTCTCTCCAGAATTTCCACCTGATTTCTTGCATTGGAGGGAAAATTATGTAAAGTGTTTGACACTTGACGCCTCACAACTTGACCACGAATTATAGCTTGCAGTCTTATGACTCCCTTCAGTGCTCTTAATGCTTTCCTAGCCTGTTACATTCCCAGTTTCAAGTTCATGAGTTTAAAATTGTTTAACTTTTTGGTGACTCCATTTATATTTGTTTGATTTGAATGGATACAATTGAGTAAAGACAATCAAATTGATCAAAACTGAAACTCACAACTCAAATTGTTTGTAGAAAAAGGAAAAGTAAACCAGACACGATTACCCTTTTTCATTCAGTTCATCCATCTCTTCCCACCAAAATGGACAAGTATGCTAATAAAAGGAATAGAAAAGAAGACTTTGTTCAATTTGGAATCAGTTTACTATAAACTATATGTAAATCTCTTCCAAACAACAGACCTAAACTTTGAAGCATATTGACAATTCAGTGAAGATTGCAGAAGATGTTTTGAGAAAACTCACAAGATGTGCACGGTATGCGCTTTGGATCTTGATGGCGGCTAAACTTCTGTCTCCCTTGGAAAGATATGAGTAAGAACGAGAAGCACCTGTGAGCTTGACAACCTCAGCAGCAGCATGTGCAGCAGCAACTGCAGCTTCAGCAGCTGCTGCAGTTGCAATAGCCACAGTTAAAGCATGTTTTCTCTGCTCTGCACTTGCTTCAATCAGTGTCCTATTTGGAGCTGTAATTGTAGGGTACTGTTTCTGCTTGATCCTTCCAAAACTCCATCCCCATTTGTTTGCCTTCTGGAGTGCACAAGAAAAATGTTAACCAAAATGAGTACTTCACCATTGTTAGACAATTGTTAAGTTTGTAAAAATCCTTACTTTGTTTTCCTTTGGCTCAGAAGTGAATAGCCTTTTCACCCATCCAAACCAGCTCTTCCTCTTTGCCATGAAGATTTATGGCATCATTCAAACCAAATTCTTCAGACAACATTTCTGCTCTTCAAGCACATCCTATATTTGATATTGAAGAAAAAGGGGGGAAAGGCAAGAGTCAAATTTAGAGATTTAAAATACATATTTCATAATTCCTACTATACAATTAAGATGCTTTAGTCATCTCCGTTGTATTTTATTTTATCACCTAGCTGTTCTATTCATTTGTCAACATTAAAGAGACCTACCCTAGTAAGGACCAAAACTGCCACTGATCAACTTTCATTTTCAGTAACAATCATTTATTGCCCAATCGGACTGAAATATGAACAGTGATATTTTTTAATTATAAAAAGAGTAAAAGCAAGCAAGAAAACCACACATAAAGTGCACACAAGAATATTTCTCAAGCATAGTCATATCAACACTAAAAGTTAGGCCACTTCAAGAAACTAACCTTTTCATAAAGCATGATACACCTAGTGACTTATGTTGCATGAAGAAACAGAATGGCTTCAAGGCAGAGGGAATAGTGATTGAAAGGAGATGAAATCCATACCCTTCTGGATATTCCAAACTTTTAAGCAAGTTGATGATTCCCCAAGTGAGAAATTTTTGTCCTTGGGGTGGGGAGTGACTCAAATCTTTGCTTGGTATGAATGTATGTGTGTGTATATATAATAGATGGTCATAATAATGTGAGAGAAGTTTGCATTGGGAAAGGCATAAGGATGAGTATTGGTGTAATGATGTGGCCAATGGAGTTAGCCTACTTGGATGACTTGTGGTTAGTCAAAAGGCAAACTCCATTGAACTCATGGGGTCTCTCTTGTCTCTCTTCTGCTGCCACTGTCAATTTCACCAAATGCTACGGTCCATTTCAAATGTTTGGTTTTCTACCTTCCATTCCCTCCGGAAGGGGCATGGGGACAAAGGACTGGCCCTGGCAGTTAGAACTGAAAATGAAAGGGGACTATTTGAGTTGTTCAATAAATAAACATATTTTTTTTACATTATAATAATCTTATAGTCTATGATGAAGTATCTAGCCATATACTTAGATAAATAAGATAATAAGTTTATTCACTTTACAATAGTAATTACATTAAACTTCTTTCCACTTCAGTTTGGTGTGATTTGTGCATCTCCTTTTGTGTCAAACACCTTTGAATGTAGAATTGAAGGGACACTTGGATTACTTCTTCACAAAATAGTTGAAGAGATTTTTGGATATTGAACACCTTTGACAAAAAGCAAACGATTGAAAGCTCAAACATCAATCTCTCACTCAAAATTTTAGCATTAATTGAACTAAAAGTTATAGATATTTCTTAGGCCAAAGTATCGCTAATTATGAAAAGTAGAATATTTTTCTTTATTTCTTCTGCATAAAGAAAATGATGATGGTCACAGCCAAATAAGCATGAAAACATATTGGTAAAATGTGGCAACTAAACAATCTCTTTTAAATGTGTGGTTAGAGGGCCAACACGAGTTCCCATTAGTTGTTTTAATGAAAAATTTTAGCCACCTTTATTGTTTGGCCACATCTTCTTGATTATTTGTGTGATAGTCTAATTGTAACATGATTAAAAGTCTCACTTTCTTGTAACTCAAGCATTTAAATTTCTTTGCACAATGCTCATCAATTCATACTCATAATGAGCTAGCTCTCACGGTATGAATTATGTGGAACACTACTATTTGGAGTTTTGTTTGTAAGTTTTGGACTTTCAATCATAGGCTTGGTGTCATAAGTGATGCTTTGGGTTGAGGGGGCATTTATCTCTTCCCATCAATGTGTGGAAGGGGTTGAATTCTTCATGTGTAATTTCAGAAATAATAGCAAGTGAGAGTGACCTTTCATATACAATAATAACCAATTCACCAAAATACTTTGCAATAATATAAAGATGGAGTTGGCACATCAATCTGCCTTATCATAATAACTATCGTATGGTTAAAATCGAGATTAATATAGTAAATATCATCCCATTAATTAATGTAATTAAATTTTATCTTATATTTTCAACCTTATAGTAAATGTTTCCTTTTTCAATGAAATTAGTTTTAATTAAAATAAATTTAAATTCTAAACTCAATTAAAAATTAAGAGTATTTTTCACCTTATTATATGTGAATATGTTTTGATTAAAGTAAAACCTACTTTTTAACATGCATATTTTCTTTTTCCTATAAGATTCATAAATCATAGTCTCACACCCAAATCTTCAATGTAATACTCACGGATTTATTATATATATATATATATATATATATATATATATATATATATATATATATATAATATTTTTTAGAGCGAATTTATTATATATATATATATATAATATTTTTTTAGAGAGTAAAATTTATAATATAATTTACTATTTTCTAAATCTCAATCATAATCTCCATTTTAATTATGTTAATAACAATTATCACACTTAACATATAAATAGTGAAAGTTTGATGGTTGCACTTTTCAAAAAAGGTTAATGACATGCTTAATTTTTAAGACCAAATTACAGTCAGAAATATTTTCTCTTTATATAATATTATACTCGTATCTTTTCCAACTTTTGTTTTTACATAATATTTTTGAAATCCATATTATTGTGATGCTTACACCCCTATTTTGTCACACCGGATTGCCTTCATTAGTATAACATGCATTTGTCTGTTCAATATTCTTATTTTCTTAATTATAACTACATTAAAATATACGAAACACGTTTTTGGTGTATGTTGAAGTAAACTTCAAAAGTAAACCATTACAACATATTCAAAACTACGTATGAATAATTTTATGAAAATACATTACACAAGCACTTTAGAAAATCCATCAAATAGACATGTGCACCTTATATTATTCATTTATATTAACCTAAATAATCCCTAAACAACTATATGGATTTTAAGTTATTTTTTTAGAGTAAAAGAATAGAGGTGTGAGTATAGTATTCTCTAAATAGAGAGGGTATAATATAATGTGGTTTATTTTTGTATACACAAATTTGGACCCAGTGTACTTGATGTGAGCACGTTTTTGACTCGAGAAAGAATTTAAAAGTCTGATTGATTCATGGTGGTCCATGCCCAGAAATAAAAGTCATGAATGCACAAATTAATACTTTTCCACGAGTTATGTAACAAAATAAGAAAAAAGTGACTTTGGTGTTGTTTCATTGTCCCAACAAGGTGTTCTAATAAGAAAAGTCAGCAAACTTTGCTTTATGTAGTTACATGAGTTGTGAGTTTCTTTGTACTGGGACATACCAAACATGTTAATTGAACCACAAAAGCAATCCCTTCATTAATGTTGTGCCTTATTTCTTAGTTAAAGTTCATGAATTATATGTATCCTTTTCTAATAACAATAATATCTAATAACTCAGCAACTTATTTTAGACTAAGATTATGAAGTAAAGTTCATTGAACTCTCCAAATTATATTCTGGTTTGGCTAAAGATCATTTGGCCATCAAGGTTTATAAGTTTAATAAAACACTGCTTTTGCTTTATAAGTTTATAGATCATGGCTATGAACTTTGGTTCACCTCTCATGATGAAAGTATGCAATAAAAAAAATGAAATTATGGGTCAACCAATCATCTTCTTTAGTCAAAAGAAAAATGACAACATAAGTATGTTGGATAATAAAATCAATAGCCATATATTCTAGCAACCTCTGTTGCTCTTAGAGTTTACGTTCTTACAAACACAGTCAGGATTTGATAAAGTAAGATTGTAAAATGAGAAGGGAAATTAAAAACAAAAAAAAAGGGAAAAAGGAGAAAAGTATGCCAGAATATTTTAAGATTTTCTTAACATACCTTTGTTAGACTCTATGATATCTATTATTAATATAGATTTGGATTTTCTAAACAAATATAAGCATGGATTGTTTTCTGTGTATATAAGTTGCTTTTTGGTAATGTTTTCTAAAGAACTAAAAATCCCATTAATAATTCTCATTTGAAGATGGTCTTATAATATGATATTGCATATGAGAGAGAAAAAAAAAATTAACTTGTACTGATTAAAACAATTGGTAAGTACTATTCAATTTCACTAATATTATTTTTGAAAACAAATGTTTCTCATTTACTACAAATTTGTCACTGGGAATAAAATAGAGTTATTAAAAACATCTCAATTAAATGAAAGATATATTAGAAATAAACTCATTAAATGAAGTAAAATTACTTGAGATTTGCTTATATTTAAAACTAATACAAAACTTTTATTTTGTTTATATTTACGACTGGAGGAAGTATAGTTGTTGACGAAACCTATACGTCTCGGTGTGAAATATTGGGAACAATTGCGGTTTAAGAATTAAAAAATATTAAGGTTCCCTAAAATATATTAAATTTTTCTTAATTTTTTATAGCCATTTTAAAAAGTCTTTTTAACTTAATAAATGAAAATAACAATATTTTTCAATGGCCGAGACATTTATTGGATTAGACATTCACCTAAACATTCTTGGGTTGCAACTTTATTCGCTTTCAATTTTTTTTGTTTTTTTTAATTAATTTAATGGATTAATGTAATAAATCTTTCCTATCAACATAATAAGATTAACTATTGGCAATAATGTTTTCTTTAGTAAATGAGATTTGAACCCAATTTAATTAAAGAAAATCAACATCAATTACTGGTTAGAAAGCTATCATGGACCAGTTTGAACTTTCTCCATTGTCTTTGATTTGGACTCTCACGGTGTTCACATTATCATGATAAGAGAAAGATTAAACAAGTTTCTCCCTAATCTTTTACAAGTTAAAACTAGTTTATATATAAAGTAAAAATTATAATTTATATAAAGTATTTTAAAGAATGTTCAGAAATTAACTTATTTACACTTTTTTGTATGTATTTGCTTTTTTACTTTTAACTCAAGATAACTTCGCTGTGCACTTGACCATCCTCCATCCTTATCCAAGAATGAAGAGAAAATGGTGATTGGTTGATCTCTAAAATTCGTGCTCCTCTCGGCCAATTTCCGTAGCCACCGTAACCAGTGTGCCTAGCATAGCATAACCACAGTTTATTGTACGGGCAGCACCAGTCCAATCCATGGTTGTGTCCAACAAAAATTGCCTGAGGTTATGAAAAGAAAAGGTTACAAACAAAAATCATGATGAAAAATGAAAATCTCAACCCGTACTTGGCAACGGGAGAAAAATCAAGAACCAAATTCTTTACCTAGATATTTTGCTTTAACAACATGCATGCAACAAATGAAAATATAGGACACATTAATTGATTTCAAAAACTTTAACCCACTAAGTCAACCTAGTGGCAGAGTTTTTTAGATAACCTGCGTGATGAAGTCCTAGGTTCATACTTTGTTACCACTAGTTTAAAAAAAAAATGAAAATATGAGACGAACATTGAAAGTTTTTCCTTCCAATTCAAAGACAACTAGCATTTCACAAATGATACCAAAAAAGGACTACAACAAGGTAAAATAAATAATCAAGCAAAACGCACACCAAACTTTACATTGTTTTATTATCACAGACCAAGTGTCTCGGTACAAATATGTCATCATTTATTCCAGCATTGTAAGATTCTAACCCACTGACAAAATATACCTCATAATTTCTCTTGAAAATCTTCTCATACTTCAGATAATTTCCCAACAAACCCCAAAAGACTTATTTGTAAACCAAACAATATCATTGCAATCATAGAAATCAAGAAATTAAAATACATCTGGTGGTTCAAACCTAACAACTACCATCTTGAGGATTTGATTTTTGTTCTATACAGATAATTCTGGAGAAATTGACAAGCATAGCATGCTGGCTGTGACCTTACCTTGACAGAAGTTCTGTTGACCAGAAGATCCATGATACCCGTTTCAACTTCTTGAGCAGCAACACTTTCCTTGTTGATTGATCCTACACAAGGCTTTCGTATGTCAAACTTGGGAGCCACCACCTTATAAGCCGTGCTTGGAATATGCCAGAAAACAATCTCCGGAACTCTGTCATGCAATATGTTTTATTTGGATTAAGCAGAAAGGAAAGAAGAAAATAAGAAAACACTTTTTTTAACATTTTACTTGCTTAATTGAATAACACGTAAGAAATTAAAAGACAAATAAGTCTTGTTTAGATATACTTCTCTATAAGAAGCACTTTAAGAAGAAGAAATGCGGATGTAAAGAGAACCAAACTTCTCGTTTTAAATTCAAGTTATAGCCTTCAATTTTTGGAGAAGATCCATAAGAAAGCTTCTAAAAAAGCAAAGGTCAACGATTTAATTTTCATTAGCGAGATAAGTTTGACTCATTTTATACTGTGGTTTCTTCTCTTATAAATGTCTATTGAAAAGTTTGTTTATATAAAGATGCTTGTAACTTTGAAGCAAAATAACCTCTGGTTTAATGAACTTTCATTCTACCTTGAGTCAGGGTTAATTTCTTCAGCTTTTTGCCGGAACCATTCTACCTGGTCCTTAGATATGACTTCTGGATACGAACCACCACCAGAATCAAGGAAGTAAAGGAAAGCCACTGGTGATGGTGGATCATCAGGGGATGAAACTTGAATGACATAGTTGGATACACTTGGCCAAAGATTTCTTGGGCCATAGCTAGAAAATGATCCATTGTGCTTGATATCATCTCTCATCAGCTCCAATCGTCCTGTTCCTTTGAAGCTACATTCTTCTTCTCCTGAAATTTATTGAATATTCCCTTCACTTAAAATATCTCAAAATTAATCCTATGAGAAGCATGAGAGATACAATGAAACAAAATTATAGTTGATAGAATATATGATATTGTGTACTTAGCCATAATATAGTTTTCAGGTTGATAAATTAATTAGCCATAGATATAGTAATCTAGGATGTATAATATTTTGAAAAGCAGTTTTATAGTTTCCTTGATTACCCTATTATCTCTCATCTAATGTAGTATATAAACACAAGGTGTTAATGAAATGGACACCGAATTATGTTCCTTTATGAGTCAGCAAATGCAAGATGAAGTATCCATTTGAAAAGGATTATAATAAATGACAAAGGTGAAACAAAATCTCTATATTCCAAAATGGGCAATTAAATGACATTCTACTGAAATGGTTTCCTAAGACATGATTTGTTCATGAGGCTTACCATTTGCTTCTTCATAAAACTCTTCAACCTTAAGTTCTCAACTAGCTCAACTACACCGACGTAATTGTCCAAGGGAGTGATAGATCACTCTGTGTGCAAGTGATTTCATGGACTAACAATCACAAAATAATATCATTTTAACCTGAGTTCTTCTGATCCATATGCTCACTAACACTTTCCGAGCTAATAATCTACTGTAAAGGTTTTGTTTCACTTCTTGTATTGATAAGATATTACAAAAGGATATTTATCTATTATAATTACTTATATCATCTATCTTAGTTAGATTGAGCTAAAAACACCAAAGAGTTTGTATAACACATTTTCGTTATTTTCAATTAAGCCATTCATTGATATTGATTATTTTAAAGTTTCCCACCCACTGGAGCAAATAGCTAATTAACAACCTACAGTCACTAATGCATAAAAAACCAGGTATCTTCTATTCTCCATACCCAACATATATGTAACCATAGAATTAATTACATCCTTCTTATGTGTTACTTAGTACCTGAATATGAAGTTGTGGTTTGAGGGCAGTGAATTGGAGGGATGCCAGGTGCAGAGAACCACTCCAATGGCCACTGAAATGCAGCATCATCATGGTTTCCAAATACACTGGCCCATGGTATGCCCCTATTTCTTGCTGGGGAGATTGCCTGATCCCAATACAAGCTTGCATTTGCAATCATTATATTGTTAGCCGTGATGACATCACCAAGATATATCACCAAATCTGTCATACAGAGTTAACTTCATTAGAACTTGGTTTTCATGAAATTTGAAGCTCATGGCACACTACAAAAGAAAGATAATTAACAAAAATAGAGGAAGTTCTGAGTAAAAAAATGTTCTAATGTATGCTTTTAAGTTCGGAGTTCCTAGCTATTTATGTAACTACCTCTAAGCATGTGTACTGTTGTTTGATCCCATATTAGAAAGCAACAGACATTTTTATATTATCTTGTTTAAATTGTTGTGTTATGCAAATTATAATTATTTTTAACTTGTTTCTTAAAGTTTAAGATAGTTTGATATTCACAATTACAAACTATCATTTTGATTGTGTTAAGTATTTTTCATTTACAATGAATCCTTTGAAATCTTAAATAAACTCTGATATGACAAAACTGAATCTATACATTATCTATTAATCTTTCTGTATATATAATTTAATAAAAGTTAATGGTCATTAGCAAATAAGGACCAATTTAATTTTTTTTAAGAGAATAAGAATCACATCATAAATCTTTGAAAATATATATTTTTAATCTCTTTAAAATAAAAACAAGTTTTGATTTTCGTTCATTTAAAAAAATATATTTTTTATTCTATAAAAATTGAAATATTCATTTTAGTTCTTATAAAATATGTGAATTTTGGTTTAGTTTCTGTAAAATATTTTGCTTTGATTTGTATTCTTTTGAAATTTTAAATATTGATTTTAGTTTTTCGTTTTTAATGCTTATTTTAATATAGATAAATAATATATATTTTGTGAATCTTATAACTTTTTTTAAAGTAGTATATTAACATTATATTACAATTCTAGTATGTACTATCTAGAATGGTCATTTAACTTTTTATTCTAACACATAAATAATTAATTAGGGTCATACATAGTATTAGAGATAAAAAAAAAAGTGTAATTTTCTATTTTGAGGGAATAAGAACAAAGAAAAAAAAATTACCAAAATCAAAACTCAATCATTTTATAAGAATTAAAAACATATTTAAATTATTTTTTTTCCTGTCAAAATATAGCAATCTATTTAGAATTTTAACAAAACTATGAAGTCTAGATACACAATATTTTATTAACACTAATTGTCATAAATGGTAACTATTTATGGCCTTTAACCAAGTACCTAGATGATGCTTGTTATTATTTTCGTAAACCAATTACATCAACATTTTTCAACGTCTCTAAACATTAACTAACGAATTGAAGGGGAGTGTGAGAAAAATAGTTTTTTAATGGGAAAAAGAAAGAAAGCTGTTTTTCAATCTCGTCTGTTTCAGCTTCTTTTGTTTTTTTACATGAAAAGTTACTTTAATTTTGTTTTGTGTTTATTTAAATTTATTAAAAATAATAAAAATCTAGGAAAGTAAGACTTTTGATTATTTTTATTAGCAGATTTCAGTTGTTTCAGGACAAAAAAACTGCAGTTATAACTATATTAAAAATAAATATAATGACCACAAGTAAAAAAAAATAGCTCTAGCTTTTTATTTTTTAATCTATTTTTTTATAAAATAAAAGTACAAACAAAATGGAAAATAAGAAAAAATCAATTATTTACTATAATTGTAAGAAATAAGTCCACATTTGTAAATAATGTTAGCGTTGCGAGACGCCGCACTATTAGTTAAAAAACAACATTATATTCTTTATAAGAAAAGATCACCAATTTCAAGATTCTCTCTTACAGGATCAATATTCACATAAAGTAAATAAATTCCGAACAATAATTAATTTAGTCAAAAACCTAATTTCACAGTGCTTATTCGATCTTGGATTCAAGATATTAACCCATCACCCACATTAGTTAAATAAACCTCGAAAGTTTACTTTAACAAAAGGGTTATAGAATATCATTATATTTAGGCAAACATGCTGAATGCTAAATAAACTTGCTCAATTTATAAGTATTTTTTGGAACTTGTTCTGACAATAACAAAGATTATCGAGAAATATATAGATCGTTCAAATATGATATAACGGTAAGTAATATTTTCTGCAATTATAAACAAAAATGATCAAATTAATTAAGTTTTCTAATCTTTTACACCACGAATAATTAATTTACTTTTATTTAAATCTCTACATTCATATTTTTAATGTCTCACTTCAAATTATCATTTTTTATTGTTATTAATTATTTTCTATTTTCTGAGTTATGCTGAGACTCGCATCCATGAGCTAAGAGTGAATGCAGTAACCGGTAATGTGACGTCACCTGGATTTTCACGGTGGAGCACCGAATTCATGACGTTGATGGAGTTTATGTCTTGACGTGGGCCCCAATCCGTCCACGCGTCCTCTCCGAAATGCAGGTCCGCGAAGAGCCCAATCTTGAAGGCTGCACCATCTCGCATCAGAATCTGCCTCTCCGCGGCACCGCGCACCGATCGGAATCGTATGGCGGATGATGATCGGACGGTGGAGATCAGAGGGAGAAAGAGTAGTGCCAACAACATCTTCCGCTTACCTCCTCCGTAAGTTTCCATTGCTGCGTGAGAGAGAAAACAACAGAGACTGAAGCGTCTCAAACGAAACGGCTTCAGATAATGAGAAAACGGTGCGTTGCACTTTTCAGAGTGCATTATTATGCATGTGGAGAGGTTGGTAGCAGGGATTGTCCGAGTGTGGATATTAGCAAAATGACGGAAACACCCTTTGGCAATTGTGACAAGTGTCTCGCACTCGTCCACTGACGTGTCTATACCCTATTGGTTTCGGAGTTTCTGATGAAAAAACATATTTCTATAAAAATTAAACTGAAAAATATCATATTTAACTAAGCTTTCATTTCTTTTATATAATTGTAAACTGCGGGATCAAATAAATCATATTTTTATTTAAAAAGAATATTAAAATGTTAAATGATTAAAATAATAATTAACGAACAACACTAAGAAGTTGTGATAAAATAAATAGAACGATAATATAATATTGAAATAAATTAAATAAAAATTAGGACAAGTTTAAAACAATTACCTAATTCATGGCACAAGATTAAGAAGATAAAATACCTAATTCATGGCACAAGATTAAGAAGATAAAAATAAAAGGAGACAGTGGAAATAAATATACCAACATTTTTTGGTGATGAAAGATGAATGAGATAAATATATTAGTGTGACGTGACAAAACTTCTATAATATTATTATTTTTTTAATTTCACGACGAAAAATGTCAATTATTACTAATATAAGAATATTCGTTTCATTTAAGTTTTTTAAAAAATGGTTAATTTGTAAAAAGGTAAATAATATTTCCTGTTTTTATCGATGATGGACGAGATTTGTTGATATCGACTTTATCTTATTCCGGACACTGGATAGTATAAGTGGTATAAGCTTCGAATATCGAATGGAGATTTTATTTATAAAAGATAATCCGACGGTCAAATCAGTATCAGATAAAATAAGGGGAGTAAGATAAGGAATATACTAGTATAAAGGTTGAGTAAAAAGACTATGTATTTCTTGTGATGAAAACCTTATCGATGAGTCTTTAATAAGTAGCCCATGCATTTGTGTGAGACCCCAAAGACATAACTTTGTAACAGTAATTTTCTCTTTTCGTCATAAATGTTGTTTAATCTTGATATGGGATACATCTGTATCTGATTATACCTGGACTATGCCTTTAAACAACTAAAAAAATCAACTCCTATCCTTTTGTATTATCTCTATCTGCCGATATATGTTCGACAATGGATAGATGGTCTTAGGACATGTTTTGTTGAGATCGTTGTATTGTCATCACCCGTCGGGTCGGTTATGATTACATTTGAGATTTAAGGGTCAGTAATCCAATATTTCCCTTAATCTCGGACTCCACCTACAACAACTCGGTAACTGCTCAAATTGCTCAATCTGTTACCTTGGAGTTGGAAACAACTTAACCCATAACATATATAGATACTATTCATCAAAGGAAGTAGATCATCTTTTACTCTACCTTCATACTAGTGTATTCCTTACTTCATTTCCCTCATTGTATCCAATATTAACTTGAACATCGAGATGTCTTCTGTAGGTAGATTTCTATTCGATCTTCAAAACTTGTATTATTCGGATTTTCAGTATTCAAAGTCATATTAAGTCAAATGTTATGACGAATATATCAAGATTTTATAATTGGAACTTCAACATTAAAAATTATATTTCATATATATAGTGAATTTACATATTGATGTAAGTCGAATTTTAAGTTAATGTTTGAAATATGTAAATTCTATTATTCTAAATATTAATTAAATATTTTTTATAAACTATTATAAAAAAATATAATAGATAAACTATTTAACATTATTATGTTTTTTTATTGTAATTTTTAATTTTTATAAAAATTATTTAATTAATATTTAGAATTATAAGAAAAAAACACGAGTTTAAGGTAAACACATGTGATATTCTTACCTTTTCAAATGACATTTTATTTTATTTGTTTGTCGTTATTTTACAATAATTTATTTTAACTATTGTCATAATTTCAAAATTAATTCCCCGACATTTTTATTTGTATTAAAAAATCATGTTCTTTAATATTTTATGCATACTAACTTAAAAAATTTTAATTTATTTTTAATTTTTTTCCTTAAATCTTCATTTCTTATAAATTTATAACACTTTTAATTACATCATATATTCGTAAGTTTTTCACATTTCAGTCATTCCATGCTACAATGGTTTTTCATTTCATTTAAATTCTCTCTTTCACGTGTTTAGAAAATCTTTAAAATATGACATTAATGTTTAATCTTCGTTATTCATGTTTCTTTTTATGTCATTACAATGTTTTTCTTTTTTCTTTTTGCTTTTCTTGGGGACTTTTCTAAAGGTTTTTTACATTTTGACTGTGTTTATATTATTTTCAACGTTATAATACCACTTTTATTTACATATAAATTTAATTAGGCTTTAAGATATTTATAGGCATTATGGTAAATATTTCATTTTTTTTAGAATTTGATAACTATTAAAGTTATTTGAAGTTTAAACTCTACCTTCCAACTCATTCACATATTTTTCATTTCATTTTGATCATCACTTTTATGTAAATATATTTTTTAAATTACTACAATGTTTACTTTTAATTATTTTTATCTTTTTTATATATTTGTTTTTTTCATTGTTATATGAACTTTTCAACTTTAAACATTTTCATTCACTTTTAACATTACTTCCTCACATTTATTCTCTCATAGACATTAAAAATTTTGTAATATTTAGAATCTTCAATTTTTTTTTATAAGCACAAACACTTTACTCAAACATTTCAATTTATTTTTTAAAAATTCTCAAAAATTTTCAACACTTTTACATCATCTCTTTCTAAGTTTTCACATTTTAGTCATTTCCGCTATAATGGTTTTTCATCTCATTTACATTATCCGTTTTATGTATTTAGACATTTTAAAAATATTACACCAGTGTTTAAGATTCACTTTTCATTATTTTTATCCTTTTTTTATTTATTTTTACAATAATTTTGTTCAACTGTAATGTGATTTTCGAAGATTTTAATTTTTAAACCTTTTAATTGTTTTTTTTTTCTACATTGCTTCATCGTTCTATTACTAATATTTTGTTATATTTTAAAGTTCTCAATATTTTTTATAATTACACACATTTCATTCAAATATTTTAATTTGTAAATATAAATATTTCTACATTAATTAATCATAAGTTTATTTCAATTCCACAAATTTATAATCTAGTTTATGTGTATACTTAACATTTACTCCTAGACAAATTATCTAATACATTTCCATCATTAGTTTTACATACTTGAACTTTTCCACAGAGAATATCCATGTACACTTGTCATATTTTTGAAAGCTTGAAATTTTTTATGCCATTTTCTTCTACCTAGTCTTCAGAATTTTACAAACATAACTCTTCTTACCATGCTTTCAAAATTAATTTCCCACATTTTTATTTCTTCTAAAAATATTTTATGCATGTTAGTTTAGAATATTTCAATTTATTTTTAAATTTTGTCATATGATACTGTGATTTTCAGGATCCATCTGTTTATTGATGTGATGCTGCTGTAAAAATTGTAGGTTGATGCTATAAATAAATATCAGAGAAAGTGTGGAGAAAAGGCTTTGTGCTTTGCTTAAAGTGTTCTTGCAGTTCTCGTTTCTTTACCTGCAATCCCGTTGACTAATTCCTAGCCCCGTTGGTTGCTTCTTCTAGAAGCTTCTAAACCCAAACCCTTCTTAGATTATTGAATTTAACTTCGCTAAATCGAATTCCTCATTTTCACGGATTAAACGTGCTCCTGGTGTTCATTGCTGCATCTCTGTATGTATCCACTCCTCCGCCTTGTTTTTTCGCTCAATCACTTTCTCTGATGACCGTCTTTTACTTTAACAGTCTTTTAATTTGGTTTTGTTACGTGTTGTGTTGGAATGCTTGTTAATTTTTGTAATCTGTGTCGTGAAATAGTTGAATTAGGGTTTTTGGTAAGTGTGGAGATGCGATGACAGTGTTGGAGTAGCTATTGGTGTGCATTTGTTATGATCCAAGCCATAATTAGGGCTGTGTGATTGATTCGTGGATCTTGCTTGTCTTCAAATTTAGTCTTCCATCTCCTCTCTTTAGTTTAGTATGTGCGATGATTGTGTGAATAAGGACGAAAAGTGCAAGACATAGATAGTTCTAGTGAAATGTGGAAGAAGTGGTTGGTTATGATGAATTTCGTTTGCAATTGAGGTTTTAGTGTTACCTGAATTTTGAATCTGTTTTACTAATTTGGAGCTGATACTGTGTCTGCATAATTATTCTTGTATGTTATCGGTAACTTTTGATTCCAATGTGAGAAATGAGAAATTTCTCTATGGTGGTGATTATGTATGTTAACTATGGGTTCAGGAATGGAATCTGATAACATGTCTGGACTGAGTACTCTTTAACTCTAACTTAATATTATCTATTTGGTTTTGTGATGTCTGAATAGTGGTTACTGAAAGCAAGCTGGATAATTTTTGTTTGATGAATTTTCTGGTAACACTTAATTTTTATTATTCGTTAGTCATTGAGCCAACAATATAAGATCGGGCTGTCTCTACTACCGTCTAAGAGGAGAAGCGGATCAGTGACTATGGCTGCAAATGAAAATGGTGCGCAGGAATTTGAACCAAAGAAGAAGCCGCCAACAGAGGATGAGAAGAGGTAATTGTTTTTTTTAATTTTTGTGCTTTGGCTGCGATGGTTTGTTTTATGTTGTCATGGCAGTGTTATAAGTGTTGTTTCTTTGTGAAATTGAAGGAAGAAGAAAATTACGCCTGGGAGTTTGATGAAAGCTTTGATGAGGCCTGGTGGGGGTGATGCTGGACCTTCAGATGGTGATCAGGTTATTCCTGTTTTTCTAGGTTGTGGATAGGGATGATAAATGAACCCGTTCTCATGGAAATTGTCCAAACCCGTTTCGATTTTGATTGGGAATCCCACTGGGTATGGGTATGAGTATAGGTAATATTTAATTTTTTAAATTGGTACGGGGACGAGGATGAGTATGTCCATGTCTATGTGCCCGTTCCAATACCCATTCTCGTCCTCATACTTGTTGCCCTTTTAAATTATTAAAACACTCTTAATTTTATTAAGTAACCTTAAAAGCTTATATTGACTTTTCTTTGGTCCTTAGTTTCAACTTATTTCTAGGTCATATATTTGATAATTTTATTATTTTCTATGATTATTTGACCTTTTATCCAATTGTTATTTAATACTTTCATTTGATATTTATACAATTATAATTTCTTTCTTGATATTTGACATTAGATAAAAGAAAAATGTGTATTCTTTTAACATTAAATACTTGACACTATCATGTTTTCTTTGTTGTGATTTTTATTTTTTATAAAAATATTAGTTAATTAATATTTGGAACAATAAGGAAGTGGGTACCGGTGGGGGTATGAGTATGTTCTCCGATGGGGATGAGACAAAAAATTTATGTCCATTAGGTATGAGGATGAAGATAAATTTTTACTTTGGGGATGAGAGTGGATAGTCAAATCCGCACTACCCCACCCTCTTATCATCCCTAGTTGTGGATGTGAATTCTTATGTTATATAATATAGAAATACATTGGCAAGGGAGCCAATGGTTGTAGTGTTTGTTTTAGTGGCTTGATTTTTATAAAGGAATTTGTTATACAATAATGTGTCTCAGATTATCTATCACTGCACCATTCGAACTTTGGATGGAGTACTTGTGCAATCTACCAGATCTGATTATGGAGGTGAGGTGAATTAAGCTGCTTGGTACCTTTTCAGTGTGTTTGGTTTAAAATGATATTCTCTTATGTGGATTTTGTTTAGAATTTATTTTTTATCAAAACGGGTTGTTTTCTATCATCTATTTTTGGTACTGCTTGTGTTATTTTTGTTTGAGAATTGACACTGATTGAGAATTCTTGCTAGTTCATTTTGTCAATTCCTAGTCATTACAGATACTGGACTTGACAACAAAATTCCATAGTGGAACACCTTCCTATAGAGAAAATTGAAATTTGAATTTTAGAATTTGTGATTAGGCTTTGGGTAAATATGTGCCAGATTATTGTCTTCTGTAGTTGACCTAGTGGTTGGATTTGATAAACTTTTATGTCACTGCAACAGGCAAAGGCACCCCAATAAGGCATGTTTTGGGCAAAAGCAAGATATTATTGGGCTTACTAGAAGGAATTCCTACAATGTTGAAGGGTGAAGTGGCAATGGTAACATACTAATTATTGAATATTATTGCCTTTGATATGTACCGTTTCTCTGGTGACTATAAGCTCGAGTCATCTTTGTCTCTTCTTGCTTATCCCATTTTATACTCGAGCTTCTCATTGGTCTTCATTTATTATGATTTTGACTTAAAACCTTAATGTAAATCATGCTGTAATACAAAAACAATTTTGTTTCATTTGAATATTTAGAGTAATATTACTTCTACTATGTTGATCTAACAATGTAAGTTCTAAACGTCATTATAATGAAAGAGGGGAAAACTGACTGTTACCTGGTATTTCTATTTTAATGAATTACATTGTTGATTTTCTTGAAGATTTTTCTTTCTTTGGTTTTGGCTGCTCTTATATGTGGTTTTTCTTATGGACTTTTGAGGTATCATCTGTGAAATGATTATTGTTTTCTTGAACATATTAATGGTTTGAGTAATTGAAATCCTAGGGGAATAATGAAAGTCAAATTCTAGTGTTTCATGGGGCCTTCCAATGGTTTCTCTTGGGGTATTACTTTGGTAGATCCTTATTAGATTGTATTATTTATTCTTGCAGTTCAAGATGAAGCATCAGTTGCATTATGGCGAGGATGATTGTCCTATTTCCGCCCCTGATGGTTTTCCTAAGGAGGATGAACTTCATTTCGAAATTGAGCTGATAGATTTTTTCAAAGCAAAGGTAAGAATGTCAACTTTGAGTTTTGTTTTTATTCTAATGCTTATGTTCTGTATCTTTGTTATCCTTCTCATGTACAAAAATTAAAATAATTCTTCTCATTTGTTTATCTTAGGCTTTTGTTTTTCCAGTTTTTTTCATCCTTATTTTGATATTCATCAGTATTATTGTTGTGTTTCCCATTTTCTCAATTTATATGCATTTTATTCTTTTTCTGAATAACTATTCCTTGTTGGATCTGATTGGTAATCCTCATTTCTTGCCTTTCGTGTATATTTCCAGGTTGTTACTGATGATTTGGGAGTCGTAAAAAAGGTATCAGTGGATAGAAAATATTGCTTCATATTTTACAAATTTATTTTGCACGTTTTTATCATCACGGTTGGATCTCATGGGAAATATGAATACCAAACCCAAAATGAAAAGGAAAAAGGAGCTGTGATTTGTCGGACTGACACAGATGTTCAATGCATCTCCAATTAGGGAAATTGGAATTGCCTTCCTTTCTTCGAAGTTTTAGGCTTCATAACATGCTTTTAAAGTGTAGTTGTGTGGCCAAAATTGCAGGTGAAAGCAGTGGTGATTGTGGTTGCGTTGCATTACAAACATTTTATTTAAAACGTTGCTTAATGTATTAGGAACAATTATTGTCTTAGAATTACTCATTTAAATACAAGGTAAAGGAAGGAGAACAAAACCCGTGAAAAAAAGTCGAGTGTGAAGGAAGATAAGTCAAAGCAGAGGTAACTTTTGGGGAATTTTTTTACCCAAAAAAACCCCACACAATGGTATTCTATGCTTACAATGGGGTTTTTGAAGGATATATCGTGGTACTGATGCTATAGTGTGGCAAAAAAGCTATTATTTAGAAAACTGCTCTGCTTTTTGAATCCCATGGAGGTCTATGGCTGCTTTCCTCTGCTACTGTGCTATAGCATGCTATTGACTACTATGCTAAGAGGAAGCATGGATATGTTTTTTTATTAGGTTTTATATGTTTTAAGCCCTGCAAAAATGGCAAATTTTGGGTTTAGTCCTTCAATTTCTTTTCCAGTTTTGGTACTTGTAAAATTAATTTCATTTTAAAAAGTCCACTACAGTCGTTTAGTGATGTAACATGCATTTGGACATGGCACATTAGTGACCACTTTTAAGATAGCATGCGATATGACATGTAGATGTGTTTCATGTCCTCGGTAAATGGTGTCAGGGACCAATTTCAATACATTTTTATTGTGATATATTCTTGTGAATGAAGTATTTACAAATATTATAATCTTATGTGTTTCTAGTAAATATGTTCTTTAGATACAGGAAATTCTTAGTAAATTGGAAATTTTCCATAATTTGTCAGAAAGTTTGCCTAAATATTTTGTCACTTTCATATAATTTTTACATCATGTGTTGTCGCATGCATATCTCGAGAATAGCAAGTCAAAACTGAAAAGGGGAATTTGATCTGGAAAGATCTTGCCCCTAGGATGAAGGTCCGGTCATTGTTATCCAATAGTCTCAAGTATGGTTATCTCTCTGAATGTAGGTAGTACAAGAAGGGCAGGGTTGGGAATCTCCAAGAGAACATTATGAAGTGAAGGCTTGGTAAAATAAATTTTTGTTCCCTTCTTTTTTTTCTATTGTTCATCTCATGTCAGCCCGTATAATGGGTTAATGGCAGTTTCTGATGATATTTTGTTGGGTTGCTACCAGGATATCAGCAAAGACAGTTGCTGGGAAATTGATCATGTCACATACAGAAGGAGAACCATACTTGTTTACATTTGGAAAATCAGAGGTATTTTAAATCACTTGTGCATTTGTTAATAGTAATGATGATAATTACATCATGGTGCTATAAACCTTATAATGAGTTGGTCTCTCTTAAGATTCCAAAAATTTAGGTCAGGCCATGGTCTTTTTCTATTTCCTGGCTGCAGCCAGCCATACAGCTCCCTTAAAATAAATAAAAATGACAAGGAAACAATTAATTTCTTAGTTATTGTTGTGCTTGTAATATCTTTAAATATGCTTTAATATTAATATTGATTTCTTTGTCCTCCTCTTAACACAAATCAGCTACCTAAGGGCCTTGAAATGGCGATAGGAACAATGGTTCGGGAAGAGAAGGCTGTTATATATGTTACCAGTCAGTATTTAACTGAGTCTCCTCTGATGCCTGTAATAGAAGATTATGATGAAGTCCATTTTGAAGTGGAGCTGGTTCACTTTATTCAGGTGAGCAACACCTTCCACAATAGCACTCATGTTTTATTATTGAACTTATTTGTTGTGGCGTGTACGTGTAGTAATTTATATTATAATGTGATGGAGAATAAACTTTTCTCGGCATTCTTCTTTGTTATCTACTATACTGAAGTTATGAGGCATTCACTGATATAACTTTCTTATATCCCGAGTACCCATAACCATTTTTTAACCTATATATTTCCTGGATTTATATAGTAGGGCACTAAATGATTTGGTATTGGGGCTTGTAATTATGTTTATGTTTGCCAGTCATATAAGAGTACCTCGTTATATTTTCAGTGTCTGTATGACATGCTTTGATGCTTAACTATTACTGTTTTTTTTATTCCTTTCCTTTATTTGTCACTCACTTCTCTTGATATGAAACTTCAAAAGAATGATACATAATCAGCAATGTTACCACATTAATGTTGTGCCTAACATTGAACAAGAGAGAATTTTGTAACAAATTGAGCTGTGTTCATTTCATTTACATTTGAAAGAGGAAGTTTACAAGTGTATTTATATCTTACTGCTTACAACAGAAGAGATTGCTGTTGTCAGTAGGTAAGATAGCTGTTAACTAAGCACATAGTCAAATACCCCCCTCAAGCTCAAGTAGAAGATTTTTCATAAGAAAAACTCTTCACATTGAGTTTGCCTCTAAGGAAAGCAAAGCAAGCTGAAGAAAGAGGCTTGGTCATTGCATCTGCTCACTGATCCAGTGCTGGAATGTAATATATGAAAAGCTTCTTTTGGCCAGATCTTTTCCTGCATGAAGAAAACATCAATCTCCATGTGTTTGGTGGGGCTATGAAACATCGGATTATGAGCAATAGACGCAGTACTTTGATGGTCACAAATAAGTACTGGAGTAGTGAATGGAACTTGCACTGTGAGCAGAACATAATTCCATGTTAGTTGAATAAAGTTTGAGCCAAACTTCTATACTTAGCCTCACTACTTGAGCAAGCAGTGACTATGCTTGCGGGACCACTGAGATATTAAATTGAGAATGAAATAGATGGTTGCTCTCCTAAAGTAGAGAGTCTATCATCAACAGTAGAAGCCCAATCAGCTTCACAAAAAAGGCTTTAAATGACAAAGATTGTGCAAGAGATGCAGGCTGGAGATCTGGTTCATGAAATAAAGTATCTTTAAGGTACCATTGTATTCATTTAACAACAACTTAATGAGATTCTTGTGGTTTTGCCATAAATTGACAGATTTTGTTGATAACAAAACTTATTTCTGGTCTACTGAGAGTGGCATATTGCAGAGCACTTACCACTGAATGAAATAAAGCAGAATCTTAAAAGAGTTCAGCCCCTAACTTAGATAATTTGCAATTAAAAACCATAGGGGAATAAATGGAATGAGCTTCTGCTGTTTGTGTTTTGTTAAGCAAGTCCCAAATATATTTTACTTTATTCATAACTATAGATTGATCAGGTAAATATTCGATTTCAAGGCCAAGAAAATAATCTAGATGACCAAGTTGCTTGAGAGAAAAGGCTGCATGGAGTTTATTTGTAAGCTGCTGAAGGTCTCCAAAGATTAGTGAAAATCAGTTCTAAAGGAGAATAGATAGAATCATAAACATGACAGGGCAATCTATGTAACTTGCCAATACAACATGCTGCCTGTAATGGAGATAGTTTGAATCATCAAGCTTCTCAACAATGGAGTTTGGAAAGGACTGCAATGTGGAAGTCAAGGAGAAAAAAGAAGACGTTGCTAAGAGAATCCTATATTTGGGAAGAGACATCAAAAAATTGGCTCTAGATACCATGTAAAAGAAACTGAACGAGAGAATTTTGTTACAAACTGAACTGTATTCATTTCATTAACAGTTGAAAGGCCAAGCTTACAAGTGTATTTATAACTAACTGTTTACAACAAAAAGAAATGTTGTCAAGAACTAACTGCTTTACTGAATTGATACAAGAGATAGGTGTCAGCAATTGCTAACAGCTCTAACTATATACATACAATATTTACGTACAAAATATACTCTAATATGTACAAGAAGATTTTTTTTTTTTTTTGTGAGTCATGATGTACATAAATTTATATACACTATAATTGCTTATCTTCTAAGCCTATTTCGAGACCTGAATTTTATTCTTCATATTATTACTAGAGTGTCTGAAACATTTGCTTTGTTTTTATATTTTTTTCCTGACCAAGATGTCAAGCATATGAAATTTCATCTTAGTAATATATCAACAGGTGAGGGACATGCTTGGAGATGGGCGCCTAATAAAACGTCGAATTCATGATGGCAAAGGTGAGCCTAGAGAGTTATTTTACTGCTATCAATCCTACAAGGAGGGTTTAAACAAGGCTTCATAACTACTTCTAGTCTTTAGCTAAAGAAAAAATGAAATAAAAAAGAAAGATATGGAAAATATTATTGTGGAGAAGGCCTCATTAATGCTTGAGTTTGTGTTAAAGATATTATGATTATAGTTCGAGTTTGTAGTTAACGTGTTTTGTTTTTCACAATTTTATTATTGTTCTTATGTTAAGGTGGTATGTTAGGAGAATGAACTAAATTTTTTAATTTTATGCTTGCATTGTTTAAGTTCCAGTTGGTTATTTTTATTCAAAGTCTTGTATGACGTTGATTTTTTTTGTTTTTTTTTTTTGTATATAACAGGTGATTTTCCCATGGATTGTCCCCTGCATGACAGCCTACTTCGTGTTCATTACAAGGGTACTATTCTCAATGAAGAAAAGAAGGTTTTTTATGACACAAGGGTAGACAATGATGGTCAACCATTGGAGTTTTGTTCTGGAGAAGGGCTTGTGAGTTTCCTGCTTGAGCATAAATAAAGTCAAGTTCAATTGTTTTTTTCTTCTTTTTATAGATTTTGGTGTTTGAAAATTCCTGATTTGTAGTATTTATATAGAATGTCTGCCCTTTCACATCAATGCTATGAATGCAAATACATCACATTGCGTTGATTATTGTTTTGGAATCTCATTTTCTTTGTGTTTTAGGTGCCGGAGGGTTTTGAAATGAGTGTTCGGTTGATGCTTCCTGGAGAGATAGCTCTTGTCACATGCCCTCCTGATTATGCCTATGATAAGTTTCCAAGGTTGCTGACGAAGTGCACCTTTTGACTCGATTTTGTTTAGCCAATAATTTAGGTTTCTTGAAGCATTTTAGTGCAAGCAATTGCAAATTGAATATGGTTTCTATCTTGATATCACTTGAGAAAATAAAGAAAAAGAGCAAGTATATTTTTGAGAGCTTAAAAAGGTCTCCCTTAGGTAGTCATATTTATATACAATAGATTTGTGTGATACAATGATGAGAAATGAAAGAGTGAAAAATAAATAATCGTAGGTACAAATAGCATTTGAATGAAGCTTACTGAGTCTACTCCGAACTTTTGAATGAAAGAGTTAAAAATAAGTAATCATAGGTACTACCCAAAACGGGTTATGAATAAAGCTTACTTAGATTACTCTGAACCCAGTCTAACAATATCCACTGTCATTCTGTTCTATCTCTGTGCTGCATGATATCATTGACATGCTTCCTCCTTTTATGATCAGGCCTTCAAATGTCCCAGAGGGTGCTCATATTCAATGGGAAATTGAGCTTCTAAGTTTTGAAACGCCAAGGGTACTTTTCTAAATTGTTCAGTTAAATTCATGTAATTTACTAAAGTAGTTACATATATTCATTTAGCAATTATAAGACCTCTGGTACTGCATGGTGGTAATTGTTTGGTGAAGTAGTTGATATGATCAAGTTATATATTATATAAGTAGTTGCAGATCTCACATTGTAAGTCAGTTTTGTAAGAGTGAATCATGTCTAAATCCACTTTGTAAGATTTATATTCTCTATTTTATTGTCAAGTTCAATTAGCATTAATATTCTTGAATGAGATAGATTTCAGGTTTATTATTTTATGATTTTGGTGGCTAAACTATGTTAATCATGTTAAACAGCATAGGATAAATCATACATGCTGGGTTTAATACTTTTTCAAATATGTCATTAGCTTACATCGTTTTGTAAGCTTTATCTGCTTTTGTCTCTATTTACATTTTTTTTGTATCATATCCTTATAATGATGAGATGACTAATGCATTATGGACTTTATTCCTTATTACAGGACTGGACAGGATTGGACTTTAAAACTATAATGAATGAAGCTGAAAGCATCAGAAACACGGTATGCAGTTGAACCTGCAGAATTTTCCTTTGCTGTTTCAGCCATGTTTGCGAGATACTCAGTTAAAACCAGAAATAGTCAGCTAAATTGACCACAGTTGCACTGGATTTATTCAAAGTTATTTGAGAACTAGGTGGCAATTCTACCTTTTTCCCTATGTATAAGGTTTTATTTGTGTTTTTGTTGCCATTGTTGTGATTCAGTATGTATATTTTGACAATATATTTTACTACATTGGGAACTTCCGTAGCATCCATGTGAACTGTGCTGAGCAGAAATTTGAGAATAAGAAAGGACAAACATTTAAGCTGTGAAGGCTGTCTTCAATGGTTATAGACCTTCTGTTAGTGATCCATGATTACTGCTCTCTTTGCTATGCTGAAATAATCATAAAAATAATTGAACAATACAGGGAAAGTTCATTGAAAATCTCAATATTTATTTTTTTGTTAAAATTATTTCTGTAAAATATACTGATGATTATTTTTCTACGAAATCTTGCCCTCCTTGTGTACATTAAAATAATTCTGGCTTCAATGAGGCTTATTTGGTTAGTACTCATTATTTGTTTTCATACTTGTACTACAATCACTTACTAAGGTATTGAACAACATGATGGTTTACTTTTTGCGTTGATTCAAAATGAAAGAAAGTTGAATGTTCCATTCTATTATTGTCTTTCAGGGTAACAAGCTGTTCAAAGAAGGGAAATATGAACTTGCCAAGGCAAAATATGAAAAGGTATTGATCTTTCTCTTTTTTGCTAAGTTGAATCTTATGCTCTTAAGTACTTCTGTTAACATTTTTCTCATAGAAAATTGTCATTGGGGTCCAAAATTTTTTAATAATGAGGTAGCAAGTCAATAGCTGTAAACACCTCATCCTAGTTACATAACAGTAACTCCTTCCTTTTGACAAAACAATGAACAAATAGCTTAACTAGAGTATTACTTATATTGTGGCCATAATCCTAATCTTGGTTGGAATAAGAGGGAGAGTGGAAGTTTGTGGTTTTTGGTGAAGGTAGAGTGGTAGTTGTGACAGTTTTGGTCAAGGGAAAGCGATAACCATTCGAGACATTAGAAAGACAGGTCGTCGTGACAAGTGGTGGTTTTAGGCAACGGGGTGTGTGGGGTTAAATAAGTGGGTTTTGAGGGAATACAAAATTGGGCTTAAGTTTTAGATTATAAAATGGGGTCATGCAACTAACCCATAACCTAGAAACAAAGAAAGGCCATGCGGAGCATCACACGAAAGGCGGCGAGAGGCACAGTGAGGAGCGCCATGGGAGACACTATGAGGAATGCTGCTCCCATGCTCGCAAGAAACTCTGCTACAATGTGACTTGAGTTCTACAATGGCGATCCGACATGATCCACCAAAATCGTGACCTTGAGGCAATGTGAGATCGGAAAGGGAGGAGGAGATCACTGACACATAATCTTATGCTATGGAACACGGTTTTGACTACCTTGCTCTGGTCTGAGTTGCTTGGGACCTATTGTTGTGTTGTGAAAAAAAAAAAACATCAGCTAATAGCAACGAGTTGCTTTTACTTACTTTATTCATACGTGCCAATGAATTTGCTGTCCTTTGATTTGAATATATGAGATTTTGTTTATTTTGTTTTTGTTGGAATATCTGACTTTGTTGTTTGAATTGGTTTCTATATTACATGCATTGGATTTCTATTGTATATTCCATGATAATTGGATTTGTATTTTGACTGGGACTTGTGTTTGTGGCTCTAAATGTGTAACTATGCCATCAAACTTATTAACATTATGTGGTAGTTTGTAACAGTTGCTTCGAGAATTTAATCATATAAATCCTCAAGACGATGAAGAAGGAAAGATTTTTGCAGATACACGAGTGAGTGATCTTTTGTCTCTTTCCCAATATATATTAAAGATAGGAAGTATGTATTACCTAAAATAATTAAGCTTGGTAGGTTGATTTAAATTTGGACTAAATCTTTTTATCACTTTTGCTCCTATTATTGAAGAATTTGCTACATCTGAATGTTGCTGCATGCCATCTAAAATTGGGAGACTGCAAAAAGTCCATTGAGACTTGCAACAAGGTATGTTTAATGACCTCAGCTATCATATATCTATAATTTGATTTCATTGGATTAAACACAATTCATTAGTTGATTTTGGTACGCGTTTGGATAGTAAAACAACATCATGGATTTTATTTATTATTAAGACTATTCTGTAGCAATGCTCTAACCTAGTGATGTTTCTTGGATGGGGTTGAGGGATTCGATACATAAATTTGTTGCAAGTCTGAGTTATTAAGCTGCACCCTTTTTAAATGAGCCCTTGTAACCAAGTCAATCACCATTACTTTCTACTTTCCTCAAATTAACTGATATTCCATAATCAAATGTTTGGTAAGGGGCGATATATTTTCATTTTAGTTAGTTGTTACACATCATTATAGGCTAACTTCTCTTGAGTAAAATTCCTTTTATTTTAGGATTTGTTTTTCTTCAGAAATCAAGCAACGAATGCTAAATGGGTTTAAAAGGAGAAGAAAAAGAGAGATGACATGAATAATACAGTTGTGCTATAAACAGCCTGTTTGTTTTCCTCAACTCTAAAACTAGATGGAAACTTGCGCAATGTATTTCTCATGCAGGTTTTGGATGCAAATCCTGTACATGTCAAGGGTCTCTATCGTCGTGGAATGGCCTACATGACTGCAGGAGATTTTGAAGAAGCAAGGGCTGATTTCAAAATGGTACAAATCTTCGTGTGTAACTTGTGTAGCATTTAAAGCTGTAATGTTATCCGTTTCTAAAATCACTTTAATGTTAATTTTAGATGATGAAAGTTGACAAGTCAACTGAATCAGATGCAACTGCAGCTCTTCAAAAACTGAAGCAGAAGGAGCAGGTGGATTTGAAATCAGTTATTTGGATTATGTGCTTGATTTGAGACATCACTGAAGGAAACTCTTAACACTTTATTCTAATATCAATTCATCTGCAGGAAGTCGAGAAGAAAGCTAGGAAACAGTTCAAAGGGCTATTTGACAAGAAGCCTGGAGAAATTGCGGAAGCTAAAGCTGATGTTGATGGAGATCAAATATCAAGCGAAAGCCAGGAGGATAAATCACTTGGGGACTCTGATGAAACCACTTTAGAGGATTCACACGAAGCTCCACCTGAGACACCTCGAACAAGTTGGTTCTCTCTCTTTTGGCCTTCTGGAAGAAGACTTTTTGAATCTCTTGGGCTTAATAGATGTGCCATACTTTAATTTAACTTGAAAAACATGTCGTAGTTTGTCATAATATAATTTATATAGAAGGCATTCCAGGTCATTTTAACACGATATTTAAAGAATGAGAGTTTAGGTATCTGCTGAAAGATTTGTGTTCAACTTTTACATTGTAATTTGTAGGTTCAGTGTTGGAACAAAGAAAGGCTTCATTTTAACTTTTACTTTTATTGAAAGGTATATTTGGACATGTATGGCGAGGAGACGGATATCCATCTTCATCTTCATAGATTTAAAAGATTAAGTATTATTTATACTTTGCACCCATAACGTGTTTACGTGGAGATTCTTTTGTCAAATTTGGAATGAAGACAGATCTGGAGGAACAAATTTATTTGATAATATATTTTAAGTATGCAATAAACCATATTAAAAAAGAGAATAGCATTTATATATTTGCTTGAAAATATTAAATATCCACCTTGTAATAGTAAGGATGAAAAACAATATACTTTTTGAGAGATAAAACAAAACAATTTTAACACAATAATTTTACAGGAGCTAAAATCATATTAAAAAATTCCAAACGAAATGAATTTTTTTTTCAAATGTTTGGTCTATAACGTCGCAAATAATCACTCAAATTTTGTATTTCAAATTTAAAGGGAATTCTATGACTCTAAAAAACTATTCCTATTTAAACGGTTTAATTACCTTTCAAATCTTTTATAAGTTTGAATATTTTAATTAATTTTTTATTAAATATTTTTAGTATATTAAATCATCAAAATTTATATATTTTTAAAATAAGATTTTACTATTCAATTTTTTAATTAATTGAGTAATGTGAAGTTGTTATTTTACTTCGTGAACTTAATTATTTTTACTTATTAACATATATAAGGTTATATATATATATATTAATCACAATATATAAATTTTAAGTGTTTAATATACTAAAAACGTTTAATAAAAATTTAAAATTTTTAAATTTATAATTAATTAAACCTACTTAAATTATTAAATATTATCTCCAAACAACTTAAATATTTTTTAATCAAATTTTTAAATATACCCAAATATTTTTTGAATATAAAAAATTCTTACATATACCTATTTATTATTTTTACTTTATTTCAAACGTAACTGAAAATACTTTAGGATATAAACTAAAATTAACAATATAATACATAATATGTATGATAATAGAAATTAAATATTTTAAATTAAAAATAATTAACCTACATTTCATTAATTAAAAATAATTCTGAAAAAGAAAATAATAAACACACCAAAGTATATTGTTCACAATAAAATAAAATGAAGTTCATATTAAAAATAAAAGTTTCACATACATACATGAATATGAAACCTCACTAGTCAGTGTTCACGCTCTTCCTCCCAACTCTCTCCCTCGTCTCGTCGGCACCTCCCCGCTCACCATCCTCGTCTCCGCCGTCCGCCGTCAAGGTTTTGTGTCGTCAACTTCAGCACGTTGCTGTATGAACGAGAACGACAACCCTAAAAACGCGAACGTCGCAGCACACAAAATCTCCTTTGCGGATTTGGTTTGGTGAGGTAGGCTATTTACTCACTACTATTTTCTAGTTTTTCTATCTATCTCATTGTTGTTCTGTACTCACTGCTATGATTTCTTTTTTATTTATTTTTATTTCTTGGGTGGTATTTGAAGATTGGGATTTCTTGTTATGTAATTTGGGGTTTTCTGTTGAAGAGTGAGTTGGGATTTGGGGGGAGAGTTAAAACTTTTCGAATCTTAGCAAAAATGTTTTCTTGTATTCAGTTTGGGAGATATTCAGAGTTGGGTTGTCCCCCAACCTTTGCTCAGAGCAACGTTCCAAAAAGGTTGTAATAGTGGCACGTCATGACTAAATGTTTCAGTAAAGCAAAAGTACTGACCATACCCTCTGTTTCTCTTATTAATTTGATTGTGAAAAATATGAACTGTGAAAAGGAGTGGGTGAATGATAGATGACATAGTCTAAGCTGAATTAGTTATATTTTGACTCTCCTCATTTCTATTCTACTTAGAAGTGGGAGGGTTGAGGAAAAGTTGGACAATCAGATCTTAATGTGAGATAGCATGTTATAGATAAAGCATATTCTAGAAACTTTGCATTTCAAACCTTTTGTATGGTTTCTTAGTAGTGGTCAATGACAGATTGGTCACTAGGCATAAAAAGGAGGTGGCGTGTAGAATTTAGCCTAATATAAACTATGTGTTTCATTCACTTTACGCATAGAACACATGTTGGCTGTGAAGCCACTAATGTCCGTTGTAAAAATGTACTCGGAAGCTTTGGCACAATCCTTTTACATTTTTAAAATAATATTCAGCTGCATTTTGTAGTGTTAGTAGTTGTGTGAGAAAAAAAACAGTGGATATATGAATTTGTATGTCATGAATTATATTTTATGGGACTAATAGCTAAGAAGCTCAGACAGGAAGATCAACACAAAAGTGTAGGGTATATCATTAAAATTTTAAATGATTTTACATTGACACAATTTTTTATTTTTTAGTGTAATGCTTCTTGGTCCATCTCTGCCTCAGAGATACATTAAATCTTCTACTATAATTTTGTATTTCCTGAGATGAATACATATATAGTTTTTTGATTTGTTCTTTGTTCGGGTGTTTAAATGATCCCTGCTTCATTGTCATTAAACATAATTCCTCCCACAATAGGGATTTATGCTTTTGCTTATCATCCAAGTGCGCTAGGATTTTGTTGCTAAATACTATTTAGAAGCTTTATGCTGGAATGAAATCCATTTTGTTGCTAATAATTATTTAGAATCAGAGAAGAGAGGTTTAAACTCTAACCACTTGGTGGAAGGAAGAGGCCTTTAAGTACATGTCAAGAGCTCAGGATGCTAGTTCAGGCTCCTCGAAAATCTCTTTATTTGAACAAATAGGATTTTCTAATTTCTATATTAAAAATGGAGCTAAGGTCAGCCTAGGTGTATAGTACTTGATTCTTGTTATTCTGATTTCTGAACATTGTTCTGGTTTGATCAGCCTCAAAGTAATCTAGCAACTTAGCAAGGTTGCCACTTGTCCATATCAGTGAATAATATAGCTGCCACGAGAGTAAATTTTAAATGATTCTCATAGAAGTAGAAACCATCGTTTAGTACAATTTAAAAGAATTAGAATGAGAAACATTATATGAAAGACTGAACACTGAAATTAATTAGGACCAACCAACCTTTTTTTGGCCTTATCACTTGAGCTAGGTAGATGCTCCTCATTACCTTGTCTCTGAAACCTCTATTTTTGCAGTGGTAGACCATAATAAGTAACTAGTACAATCAACTTCTGGCGAATAATTAGAAGACACTAATAATAATAATGAATAAAATGCTCTTTGATTAGGGTCTCAGGCTGATACTTGACCATTTTTGACTGAAGGAAAGTCAGATCTAGTAACATGCCTGATATGAAAAATTCACTTGTTGGTACTCAATAGTTGTGCATTATTCGGCCATCTTCTCTCTTGTTTCTTGAGTTATCCTAAATGTGATCGTTAGGTACATATGTGCTCTGCCCTCTTGCATAGTTTAGTTTTGGGATGCGTCACAATAATCAACAATACCTTTGTTATTCTGTCTTATTGTATAACACAATAATCAAAATCGGTTTAATACTAGGATTTAAAAAAAAGGGTTTAGAATTTGGATTTATGAATAGATTTTCTATATTAAAGAAGTAAGGTTTTAAAACAAGTTGAAAACGGAGTGATTTTGATCAAACCGTTTTTGGAAGGAAATGGGTTGATTTTGAAACTTAACCTTAAGTTGGTCTGTAAAGGGATTTGGTTTGGTTTTATGCCAAACCTATTCATGCACACCCCTAACTAAATTCTTTTGGGCCTTTACTTTCTTGGATGCTTCTTTTTTTGTTGTTTTATGTGTACCCTTGACACTTCTCAGCTTGTGTTTCCTTAATCATGGCATATTGGCAATTTCATTTAATTTTTCTGTGCAGCTATTTTATTTATTTGTAGTAATATTTGAATTTGATTCTGTAGTCTAAAATTCTAAAGTATTGTTTTTTTGGTCCTTTTCAGTTGGGTAGGAATCATGGAAGTAGAGAAGGAAAACACTGCATCCACTATTACTGCAGAACCATCTTTACCTGCCTCTGATGGTCAAGATACTATTTCTGATAATGCATCTCTATCCCATCCAATACAACCTGTTATTCCACCGGTTGTTGCTCCTTCTGTTGTGCCTCCTTTAGCTCCAATTCCTGCAATTCCTCCCCCTCGCCCGCTGGCACCACTTCCACTTCGGCCACCAGTCATCAGGCCACCTGTGCCACAAAATGGCGAGGTTGGATCAAGTGACTCTGACTCGGACAATGATGATTCAAATGCAAGAATTAACCAGGGTACTGGGGAGTATGAGATATCTGAAGAGAGTAGACTGGTGAGAGAGCGACAGGAAAAGGCAATGCAGGAACTCATGATGAAGAGGCGTGCAGCTGCTCTTGCCGTTCCTACAAATGATATGGCTGTGCGAGCTCGGCTTCGGCATCTTGGCGAACCAATAACTTTGTTTGGTGAGAGAGAAATGGAGAGGCGGGACAGGTTGCGGATGATTATGGCAAAACTAGATGCAGAAGGTCAGCTGGAGAAGCTGATGAAAGCTCATGAGGACGAAGAGGCTGCGGCTTCTGCTCCAAAAGATGAGCCTGAGGAAGAACTGCAGTATCCTTTTTACACTGAAGGGTCAAAGGCTCTCCTGGATGGCAGAATTTATATTGCTAAATATTCTTTGGCAAGGGCAGCATTGCGGATTCAACGTGCACAAAGAAGAAGGGATGATCCAGATGAAGATATAGATGCAGAGATTGATTGGGCATTGACTCAGGCTGGGAATTTGAGTCTCGAATTCAGTGAAATTGGAGATGATAGACCGCTTTCTGGTTGCTCCTTCTCAAGGGATGGAAAATGGCTCGCTACCTGGTATGTAGTTGTTGGTGTGCAGCTTAAGCCTGACTATGTACCCTTTCTTGCTTTGTGAAACCATTATAATCTGCTACTGATTGTTTTTATTTTGTAGTTCTCTGACTGGAGCTTCCAAGTTGTGGAGCATGCCCAAAATAAAGAAGCATTCCACCTTGAAGGGGCACACTTTACGTGCTACAGACGTTGCTTTCTCTCCTATTCATGATCATTTAGCAACTGCCTCTGCTGATCGAACAGCAAAGTATTGGAATGATCAAGGATCACTTTTGAAGACATTCGAGGGTCATCTAGACCGTCTTGCACGCATTGCCTTCCATCCATCAGGGAAGTACCTGGGCACTGCTAGTTTTGACAAGACATGGAGATTATGGGACATAGAAACAGGGGAGGAGTTGCTTCTTCAAGAAGGACATAGTAGAAGTGTGTATGGTTTGGCTTTCCACCGTGATGGATCATTAGCTGCATCTTGTGGACTAGACTCTTTGGCTCGTGTCTGGGACCTCCGAACGGGAAGAAGTATCCTTGCACTGGAAGGTCATGTCAAGCCGGTAGGAGATTAAAGACCCGGTGGTCTTTCTCTCACTCAAAATCAATGATTTTACACTTAACTTTCATAAGGCTGACTATGATTTTGTAATTCATTTTGAAGGTTCTTGGCATCAGTTTTTCACCTAATGGATATCATCTAGCCACTGGTGGTGAAGACAACACTTGTCGGATTTGGGATTTGAGGAAGAAGAAATCCTTCTATACTATTCCTGCTCACTCTAATCTAATATCACAGGTTAAATTTGAGCCACAAGAAGGTTACTTTTTGGTAACTGCCTCATATGACATGACTGCTAAGGTATACATCCTATTTCTACCTAAAACGTTTTGTTCAAGTGAAATTTTAAGATTCATTAGTTGTTTATTTTGATTTCAGTATACTTGTTTATATTTATATAGAGGTACCTTTGCATGGAATTGGTTAGACTTAGTTATATTTAATGTTTTAACTGTAGGTTTGGTCAGGCCGTGACTTTAAGCCTGTGAAGACACTATCTGGGCATGAAGCAAAAGTTACCTCTGTGGATGTTCTTGGAGGTAGGATTTCTATCTTAGAAAAGAATTACACATCGATAGCTCTGATTCAGATATCATTTTTTTTTTCTTTTTTGTGGTATTTCGTTATGTGGTTGATGTGTCTGTTTCACTGCACCAGTGTCCTGTCGACAAATCACCAATGGTGATTTTAAAATCTAACTAGTGGGTATTTTGAAAGACTAATGATATATCTGGATAGTTTGTTGTAGTGAATTGATTAAATAAATTATGTGTGACATTGAGTTTAATGGGTACATCCTATGAAAGATTGTGACTCAAATTGTAAATGTGGTTTTAAGCTTTGCCGAGTTTTATAATCCAGCAGGGGACATTTTTTATGTGCTTCATAGATTTGTCTTCCGCATTCATTTCGTTCCTACTAGTCATACAAAAGTTAAAGGAAATAATGAAAGGAGAGGGATGGGTTCTTTTATTTTATAGTCAAATGTTAAAGGATAGGACTTCATCAATTTTACTGTTTACATACTATTGGTAAGTGGGATCTCCAACACATAGGATAAGCCTTTTCGCATAGCATAAAAGTCTGAACCTAAGGATTCTTTTAGAAATGTAAGGTTCAAGTCTTTGAGCTGATAATAAGTGTTTTTATGAATTGTTTGTATGCATGCCCTACTATATCACCAATTTATGGTATTCTGATTTTAGCATGTATTATTATTGTTTGCAGATGGCGGCCACATTGTTACCGTCTCCCATGATCGCACCATAAAACTGTGGTCCAGCAATACGACTAACGAACAAGCAATGGATGTTGATTAAGCCATTTTGATGAGATACAATATCTGAAAGGACTTTGGTGGCCCAAATTAGATTCATCATTTTTGTTAGAGACAACATCTTAGCATGACTCTTTTGCTTGGATGGATTTTACGTAATCATACATTACATTCAAAAAATACGTTATTTGCCACCTTGTATCACTTATCTAGTCCCCCAACCAATTACACTTGATTTAGCATGAGTAAATAACTAAATATCCCTTAATTTCAATGTAGCATCCGGCTATTTGTTTTCTTTCTTTTACGTTTTTATTTGCTTGTAAAACACTATACCAGTATGCATAAACACATTCAGATAATTTAATTGAAGGATGTCATTTCAGTTGATTTCCTACACAAAAGTACGCAGTCGCATTGTTATAAATGATCTTGCTAAATGATTGTAGAAAATGTTAAGTTATTCAATGTCTCCAGAAAAAAATAAATCCAAATGGTATATTTCTTTAAGTTGATATTAGTACACAACATTCAGATAATGAAAGAAATTCGTTCATCAAAATCTATGTCTATTCACTAAATTTTTCTACAAAAATGGTTGTACAACAAAATCAGCCTAACTCGTGGTTTTCATCCATATATGTTCTAGTATGCACTTCGGGCTTTTATTTGTACCAACCGGCAAGGAAATACCTTAGCAAGAAACAGAAACCGCACGCCATAGCCTGTCCAAAGGAGAAAAGAATAACGTATGAGCAATAATAACTAGAATAGTTGTTTCTTGAGATAGTGATAACTATAGTGATTAAAATTTGCTCTTGATTTTAAATAAATTATTAATATCCTGCATTTTTCCCTCTAGCAAGTCATTCCATCGAGTCCAATCCAACAAAATATATCAAGGTCAGCATTGTAAATGAAACCAGATTAGGACTCACGAAACCACTACTTTACTTGAATCATACAAACAACCAAGTTCAACATGGAAATAGAAAACAAAAAGAAAAGAAAAATGGTGATCACAAGAATAAGAAGAGGGAATCACCTGGAAAGCAAGAAGATAAATACAAAGTGCCTTTTCAGATTTCCTGCCTAAATTTCTTAGGAAGAAGTTAACGAGTGTCCCATCATTTGTCCCAGTCAATAGTCCAGTTTGAGGGTCAAACCTGAATAAGTTGAGGGTCCATGAGTTTTCAACCGAACAAGTACAATAAGATGTCTCAATCATTCACTAAGACACATTTGTCAATGCCTACCTTGGCAGACGATGACGTGGACACGGAATATAGCCAGAAAGCTGGAGGAAAACATATTTTATGGCAAACATGGTCACAAGAGTTTTATATTAACACAAATTTAAAATGTGAATGGAGATTCGGTTAGTGACAAACCTGGGGAAGTGACAAGAGAAAGTTCAAAACTTGGGGTAGGAAGAAAATCAAGAGTGTTTCACTGAAACAAACATAATAAAATTATTACAAGGAAATCAATAATCATAGTAAGGCAAGGGTCATAAACAGAAGCAGCATGTATTCATAAAAATGTGCTATCGTTTAGCAGTGTACTAAAAACTTTAGTTGTAATGTCCGAAATGGATCAAAAAGTCACATTATAACAAGTTTTCTGTTCTATGTATTATACTTTATTCAAGAACCATATTATTTCATGGAAGAACGAAAAGGTTTCACGAGGAGAGTCCTCACAGAAAAATAATGAGAATGGAAGAAATAGTCTTTTTAAGATTGTTGGATATCATCATTAACAAGTCAGTTTTGTGAGGTTAAATTAAAATTAAATTTACTTTTTAATATGATATCAAAGTCTATCTTAAAAAGATTTGTTGGGCCTATCGTGTCACGTACTATAAGACAACTATTGACTACAAAAAAATATCTAGTCGAGATGTCCAGTCTTTGGCGGGATGTATTGGAGATCTCACATCACCCAGAAATGTGGCTAAATTATAATATACAAGTAGATGCAAACACATCTTAAAAGTCAGTTTTGTGAGCTTCAGTTAAGCTTAAAGTTCAACGATGAATATAAACCTCTCACATTTGAATGGAAAACCCCAAAGTGAAATGCCTTTTCTCCTCTTACATATGGCAGAAGTACTGTTAGAAGGTTATTATCACAAGTTCAACAAGTTATTGTTAATTATGATTGGAAGAAAACTCCACCGTGCATTTGTTCGCATTTTAGATTTTATGGAAATATCATACAAAGTGAAAAATGGTAGGTTTTCTTACAAAACAAGGCAAAATATTCACCAAATTACTAATAGAGAAATGAAAAGATTGGAGCAAGAATGAAAAAAGGAATCATTTGTTAGCAAGTTTCAACTAATGAAAAAGAAGATCGACCATCTCTATTGATCCATTAGAACAGAGTAAGATGGGACATGCAAGGTAAGAATATACCTAAAATGGCCTAAAATACCAATCACGGCCATAGTCATCCCCGCAAAGTATGTATATGTATCACCAACAAAAACTGAAGAGGGATACCTAGAACAAGAACAGACTGTTAGTAAACTACTGTTGATCATGTGAAAAAAAGTTTCAAACAAAATGATAATGTCACATCATGAGTACCAGTTGTAAGAAAGTAAGCCCAAAGAGGTAGCAAGCAAGGGCTGAACTAAGTAAATAGAGAATGCATGTGCTTGCTTATATTCAGGATCTGTCGATGCTCCAATTTGCATAATATTGTGTAGCAGGATCTGCAATCCACAGCATTACTAATTTTCATGACCAATGTGGATTATGTTAACTGTTAGAAGCTTTAATACTTACAGCTGATGCGATAACCACCGTCTGCCCAACTTCTAGGCCATTTATTCCAGCATGTATATTGATGGAATTTGTGCAGAAAACAGCCAATAGCCCCATATATAGTTTATATATCCATCCTGCCTCATGAAACAAAGTCAAAATAGTGAATTTTTATAGTAATCAGTGACTTCTCAAGTGTCATTTACATAAAGGTAAAGAAAGGTTACCAAGATCCAAAATCTCTATCCCAATGTGTGCGACAAGTGGCTTTGGTATAACTATAGTTGTGTGTCCAGCATATGCCATTAACAAAGGAAGTGCAGCAATTGATGGGAGAAGTAATTTTCTGTTCTTCACATCGACATAAAATAAAAACGATATTATAACATTGGTTAACAAGCACAAATTCAGGAAGCAAATTGTGAACACTTGCATACTCACACTCTCCAAGGGACATCAAGGACATCGTCAACAAAACCCAGTAATGTCATGAAACAGATGCATGCTAATGCTGCATTATATTCAACAAGCCACTGCAAAATCAAAATAGTTTATAAGTACAGCATTCCTTTATTCTATTGATATTAGAGTTGAACCAAATACTCAAATCTACCACATGCATAATTCACATTATATACTTACATTTGAATCTGCTGTGAAGTTAAAATACTGAAACAAGATTGCCACCACCAAGAAGACAATACCAACAACTATACCTAACGACTCAGGCCTGCAAATAAAGAGGTTACAAAGTCAAAACATACTACCAAAAATATAAAACAGAAGATTTCTATCCTTCCTATGCATACATGGCATAAATACATAATGTATGTAGTACCAAAATAAATCTAAGCTAAGATTTTGTTCTCTACTTTTTTTTTTTTTAACTGCATTTACAATGTAAGGTAATAATCTTTCCTCTAACTGTCTTTAATCTAACTTTTTCTTTTCCTTTGCACCCAAAGATTTGCCCCAGCATATTAATCAATTTCTTAAACTAAACCATCAACCAAACTACCCATTTGATGGTCGTGACATCCTCATTCTCATCACACGTTTCCACTTAAAACCTAAACTGAAAATGCCAAGTTCAAGAATCTCATTGAAAAAAAAAAAAAATATAAAGGATAGATAGCAAAATCAATTCTACAAATCAAATTATAGAGCACATTCTAAGAACACAATCGATGTAACTAAAACCCTTATATCCGTATATTAAATGTAATAACTAGTCTGGTAGATAGCAAAATCATAAAGGTTTCAGAACAATCCAGATTCTACAAAGAGAAAGCATGGTGCTAGTGAGCATCAATTTGCAAAAACAATCAAATCCAGATACATTTATTAAACAATCCATGAATAACAAGTGTAGGTTCAAAAAGGAAACCAATGATCACATGGAACATAACAAAATCATATAACAGCAAAAAGCGTATAGCTCAAACTGAAAATTCTCTCCCAAATCCAACCAAACGCTCCATACACGAGTTTTCATGAAAATTTTAAAATGAGCCAAGAAAATCAAAATCCAGCTAACCCACCAACGATTAAAAAAAAAAATAAAAATACCCAGATCTCGAAATCAAAACCCACTTCGTAAAAACAAAAAATAAAAAAGGGGAACGAAGAAAAAGACTTACACTTTGACATTTCCCTGAGGGGTGCCCTTCTTGTTGATATCATAGCCAAAGAGATTTCGCTTCTGAACGTATCTGGACGCGACGGGGATCATCTTGACCGTCAAAAACAACCCCACGAGGCTCATTCCCGCATTGATGAGGATCGATCTTCGAAGCTCCGGTTCGATGGGGTAGTAGTAAAAGAGAAGGTACAAGTAAGGGAGCGCAAAGGGAGAGAGCTTCAGAAGAAGACCCCATTTGGGAGGCGCAATTGGAGGGTCTGCAAGGTTCGGCTTTTCTTGAGGTTTTTTCTGTGTGTCTTCCTTGGGCACAGAAGAAGGTTCAGAAGAATAAGAAGAAGAGAGTCTCTTTCGTGCTCCCATTGTTTGGGTTTGTTAAGGTTGTTTTGTTTCGCAGGTGCTGCTGATCTTTGTTTTGAAGATTCGCTACGCTAAATTTTTTCGTTTTTCTGTTTCTTTTATTTGTTTCACTGTCGTCATTCGACCAATCAGATTTTGCCAATTCATCGCCAGAGGCCCATCTGGAATTTTTAGTTTTTAATAACTTTAATCTATTTAACTATTATATTAAATATTTCTAATAAAATTAATTTAAAATTTAATTGATGCTTTATTATGGATTTATTTGGTAAAAATATATAAATTAAATAAGTTGTTTCATTGCATTACAATTAATGTACTACTCACTACCAACTATATAAATATAATATATTATACCAACTTTGAAGAGAAAAACCACCTATTTCAGTTTAAATCTTATACAACTTAAATTAGATTGACTTTCCATTTTAGTCGTACTTTTCTTTGTTTCGAAAGGTTACTAAATAAATACTAAGGCAGATAATAAAATAAATAAAACACAATTTATTCTTTTTTCATTGCATCGCAATATAGAACAAAAAGTAATATTTAAAATTTAAAGCATCTTTACATTTGAATTAATTATTATAAATTTAATACAATTTAATTATTTGTCATGGATTTAATCATATAAAATACACATAATAAAATAATAATTGTGTAGATGCATAATTTAAGGACCAAGGAAATCAGGATCCTAAAACCAAAAATATTTGTACTTCACATTTGGAAGTTCTCACGAGAGTTAGAAATGTCTAAAATAATTGTGTTGGATTAAGAAATCCAAAAATATATTTTAAATTATATAACCTAGAATGTATTTTTTTTTAAGAAAATACATTATAAATTCCATAATATATAATCTAAAATAATTAATTTTTCAGTTTATATAATCCAGAATATATTTATAAATTTCTATAAATGACAAATTTTTAAATTATACAATCATGAACATATTTTTAGGTTTTAGATTGCATAATAGGTAATTTAGTATTTTCCAAATCTGTAGTGGTATTAAAAGAAAGTACAGGGTGGTAAAAGAAATTCTTCGTAGGAAAAAGCCACGAAGTTTTAGAGGCTTTGTTTCGGTCGTTCATAGCATCAACTGCAAATAACCAACACGTCCTATAACCATTTTTTCTTTCCTTTTCTTCTGTACATCGCAACTCAGTAACGTTTTAGGTACCTTTTCTACCCTCTCACTTGTTTTATCCATTTCACTCCCTTTCTTTCTTTTTTCTTCCGGTTCCTGCTTTCACTATTTTTTCTTTTTTTGCTACTGCATGCTACGTGTTTGATGAAAAGCTTGAATGGGTCTCGTAGTATGTAAATTTGATTCTTCGTTGATGGTTCTTTAGTTAAGAGCATACCTTTCTTATATATTGCTTAGCCGGTTGAATATTGTGGATCAGTTTTTATTGTAGATTTCTACCCATTCCTTTACTGGTTATTACATTTTTTGTCGCTTTAATTCCAACTTTTATCCATCATTGCATCAATACAACAAGGGACTCTCCTTCTCTTTTTCAGCTACTTGTACACGCAAACTACACACCCTCCAAATTTTCTTCTACATCTACAACGCTGATTATGACGTTTCTGAATATTAGTTTTTTTTTTTTCTTTTCTAGGCTGGAAAAGGGTTAAACACAAGGAATTTCACTGCCAGAAACGTTTAACACTATGGCCACTGAAACTGACTCGAGATATAGCTCTCTAACTTTGCTCAAACAAGGAGCGGAAGCTGTAAGTATAACTGTAAATTGTCTCTGGGTTTGTAGAAGCAATTACGACCTCTACACAAAATTTCAATCTTTCTTCTTTTATTTCTGCACCCACCTTGAAGTGCAACCGATTTCTACCTTTTGTATAAAGTTTCAATTTTTTTTCCCGTTTACTTGTTCTACCCACTGTCTTGGATTTTATTTTATTTGTGAACTCCTGATTTATCTTTTTTTTTTTTTTTTTTTTTTTTTTTTTTTTTTAATCTTGATTTATCTCGTTTTCCAAATCCTCATGCCTCTTTTACGTGCCTTTGTGTAGAGGGTTTTTGAGTCTTCTTTTGTGGGAAGCAGATGTGTTGTCAAGGAGCGCTTCTCAAAGAAGTACAGGCATCCAACTTTGGATTCTAAATTGACACTCAAGCGCTTAAATGCGGTTAGATTTAGAAAAAAAAAATATTGCTTTTTCCCCCATGCTTAAAGCATGGTTTTGTTGCTTTTCTTGTTTCACCGATGTGGTTTTGGAGCAGGAGGCGAGGTGCGTGACCAAAGCAAGGAAACTTGGGGTTTGTACTCCCGTGCTGTATGCTGTGGATACTGTGTTGCACACTTTAACATTTGAGTATGTTGAGGGCCCTTCAGTCAAGGATGTATTTCTTGAATTCGGGTCTAGCGGCCTTGGTGAAGACCGTCTGGACAACATTGCAACCCAAATTGGTCATGCAATTGGAAAGCTACATGATGGTGGTCTTGTTCATGGTGATTTAACAACATCAAACATGTTGCTCAAGAATGGTACCAATGAGTTGGTGAGTTCATGCATGCCTTCTTAGGTCACGCGATATCCAATTATCCTCCATTCATGTTATGCAACCTGAGAAATATTATCAATTTGCGTTACAGTAGCCAAATGGATTGTTTGTAGGTTCTTATTGATTTTGGTTTGAGCTTCACTTCAACTCTACCGGAAGATAAAGCTGTTGATTTGTATGTTCTGGAAAGAGCTATACTGTCAATGCATTCTTCGTGTGGGAATGTGGTAAGCCCGTTTTTCATTTTCCCCTGACCGCCATGCCATAGAAAATCCAGGAGATGAAAACAGGAAGATAATAGAGCTCTTCTGTCATGCTTGTGATCAGCCTTTTGACCAATCACCAATAAAGGCCTTTTCTTTTCTTGTTTTCTACTGTTTACAATCAGGATTTTATAGTTTGTGCACTGAAGTTGATTTGGCAAAAACTTTAGGTCATAAATTTAGCTCCTCCTTTGTGAGAAGTGTGCATCAGGTTTTGTTGGGGACCAAAGAGACGGTATTGAATAGGATTAACTCCTCAACGTTCAACAATCACACCTTCCCTTTTGCCAGAGACTTAGATTTACTTAAACTGGCCCAGAAATCAATGTCATTCTAGTGAGGGGGACTGAAGCCTTATTTTTCTACAATATGCTTTCTGCTTAGACAAACAGAAGTTTGAGCGGATAATCAATTCAATGTTGTGTTAATTGTGGATCTTGTCTGGACAGATGGATCGGATACTTGCTGCATACCGCAAGTCATCAAAGCAGTGGTCATCCACATTGAACAAGTTGGCTCAAGGTTAGGTGCCTCGTAGACTTGTAAAAATTTAACTTATTTTCTTAAACACCTATTACTTACTTCCTTATATTTTTAACAACTTGTACAGTGAGGCAAAGAGGACGAAAGAGGACCATGGTTGGATGAAGCTTTCTCAAATTGGATTTAGTTATTGAGATATAAAAGGGAAGACATAGTGTAATTTATTTTTATGTTCTCTATGTTCGTGAGTTCGATTATACATTGTCAATAGAAAACATTTTTATACGAACGTGTAATAGGATTCTGACGATTTTACCATGTTATCCTATTCATTAATATGTTGTGGTGATAAAATAAATTATTTTTGTGAGATAATATTTTACATTTATAGTGTTATAAATTAACTCGTGGAGTGTTTAATTTATATAATAAGTATAAGACATTGCAATTTTTAGTTGACATAAAAGATGCCAAATGGGTTGAATTTTTAGAACAATTTCTGTTTCATGGAGCATAAAATCGGAAGAGAAAATTGTGGCTAATGCTTTTTGTCTATAAGACATGTGATGACTTCTACTTTTGAAACAAAATTATTTGGTCTTGAATTTTTGAAAAAAAAAATGTATTCACATGATTGAGTTTGTTGAAATTTTTTGTTGCTTCCACAAATTTTAGTACCATAGTTATTTTAGGCAAAATGGTTATTGTTTACAGAAAATTTTAGGCAAAACATCTATTGTTTAAAGAAAATAATTGTGTCTAAATATTTTAATAGGTATCCGTTAGTAAGAGAGGCACATGAGAAAGTGGAACACTTTGCGTTCAAAACACCTTAGACATTTTGTATGAACATTTTATTGGCCTCTAATGAAAAACGTGATGTGCAAAACTTTTATGAAAATTGCATTACTTGTACAAGAGTCAAATCAAAAGTGAAATTGCATTATTTGTAACTCCTTTGTCTACACTCTATGACCAACAGACTTTGAATTAAGGTTTTTTATAGACTTTTTAAAATGACTCAGTTTATTCTTTTAAGAAAGATTGATGTTTGTTATGCAGCTAACTTGTTCTATAGGAAAATAGTAAGACTTCATGGACTACTAAAAAGTATTGTGAGAGATAGAAATACAAAATTTTCAAGTCACTTTTAGACGCCGTTGTGGGGGTAATTTAGGTACCAAGCTTTTGTTTTTTATTACTTTTCATCCCAAACAAATGGACAAACAAGGATTGCGAAAGGAACTTCGTGTATCTAGAAACTCTTATCACTCTCAAGAACACCTCTCAAGCACAGGCAAGAACAAAAGTTTAACCGCCTCCAAAGTTTTCTAAAATTCCATCAATTCGAATATCTGGAACATGACAAATTTTTTTCATGAGTCATCCTAGACTGCTGCATATTCTATATTTTGTTGCAGGATCAAATATGTTCCTTCATTAATATAAGAACACTAGATTCCCTGTCCAAACTTCTGTTAGCCTAGTCAAAACCATAGATTTAGTATGTACAAGGATTGCAGGTTTTTCTAAGTTAAGAAAACCAGACAAAAAAGGTAAAAATCCCTGCTTGCAGTATACATAGGCTTTCCCGTAAATTACAATTTCTAGCAACATTCACTGCAGGCTAATACTACAAGTTCACAATAAGACCAATAGGGCAATGGTCACTACCATTAACATCAGGAAGAATGTATGAATCGTGAACTTTGTCAGCAATGGATTCTGAGACGAGGAAGTAATCAAGACGCCACCCTGTTTTAATTTCGAAACAAATCATTGAGAGAATAAAGAAAATTTAAATGAAATGCATTCAAAATTCAGAACAAGGAACTTCTGCATTTCAGTATACTAATTTAATACATGCACACACCACTACCTGTGTCATGGATGTACTTCCTCAAAAGCAATACTCATAGCATGCTAATTAAAATTGGACAAGAATACAAACATGAACATAGGAAATTATTTTGAGAGAAACTGTAAAGACCCCGACCGGGGTGTGTGTCCATTTGGGTAGCTGTTCAGCATTTGAACTATGGAAGAACACAACCACATCTTTGATGCATATATTTATTCCCAGAACAGAACACAACCATTTTCTTTTGTATAGAATTAGGAAAATCTTATTGAATGCAATTATCAGTGAAATAGTGGAATACCCATCTAAAAGGAGAAAACAAATTGTGGAATATGTAAAAAAGGGGAAGGAGAGAAGACAACCGAGAACTACCACGTAACCACGCATGTGCTTGTGCTCAAATAAACTCATAGCACAGTCAAGTGACAGATGTTAATAAGCGAAATGAATTAGAATCATATAACATTGCATTAATTAATATTTACACGTAGCGGCACTAGATTCTACACAAACAGTGAAGTATAAAAATCAATTTTAGGAGTGTTCTATAAATACCTCTGTTATGCTTGCGGCCACCATGCCGATAACCCCAATAAGTATATCCAATAACACCAGGGTGCTGCCTTCTAAAGGTATCTACCAATCCCCTAGATAAGAAGTTTGCTGCAAATGATTTCCTCTCTTCATCTGTAAACCCAGCACTTCTCTTGTTACCCTGTGGATATAAGTAATTACCACTAGAATTAATGCTCTTGGCACTCTTACGTAATTCAATAGTCATGATATTGACAACAGACAGATTATTACTTAAATTCCAACTAATCTTTATTTTCAACATATTCAAATTTTCAGATCGAATAGCCAACAAGTTGGGTATTACGAAGTCATAGTACTCAGGCTATTGTCGATTACATACTCCTCTTACATGCTTCAGTGTCCTCATCAATTCTACAGCATCCCCAAGATACTGTCAGGTTATGTGGTTTCCAAGGAACACCAATCATAAGCACAACTCACCATGGTGCTATCACTATTGTAGATATGCTACTTCCAGTTCTATCATAACAGATAAAGCATGTTAGCTTGAGTTACCCCTTGACTAGGAGATAATTGTGCTTTGTTATTTGAAATTGTAATGATATTGATTGCAGTAGCAACCAATACCATCTAATCAATACTAACAAAATGGTTTGGCATACTGGATGTCTCGTTCTCACCAGTGACTAGTCAGAAAGATGAAACGTGGGAGTATTAGTTATCACACAACAAGCCTCTTAATTTAATACATCCTCAGTCCACCTTTTCATCAGGACAAATTTCAAACAAATTCTAAATGAACACACCCAAATTGCTATTAGATTAGCTTATGTAACTCATATGCTTAATATTTTAAAACTGAAAAGTCAATTTACATAATAGGATCCCACCAGGTGACTGAGCCAACACCAGTAACTACTTACAGGCATAGTTATTTTAAGTAAATATTAACTTACGTAATAACAACATTTCATTTCAATTTTTAGCCAACCATAATCAAAAGAGTGGACTATAATTGAATTCAAGTTGGTAACGGATTCTAAATCCAGCAATTTCTATCTACCGACAAGTGCTCGGTTTTGTTGGTAGTATTTACCAAGGTTTTAAACGAAATACATAGTTTTTATGGAGAATATTAAATCTGAATCACTTACAGCAGGGTTGTATATGTCTATCTCTTCATGAGCACAATTTAGATCACCAGTCAAAATCACAGGTTTTGACTTTTCCAATTCCTGTATCCAGCAGAAAATGAATCAGGAATCCTAATCATAGATGCATAACAAATGAATTTCAATAAAATGTTGTTATTGCTTCTGTGAAAAGCATATTTACCCAGAAAGAATATCAAACAGAGAGCAAAGAAAAAAAAAAATGGAAAAGGGGTATACAACATAGGACCTCAACCTGCTCTCCAATTTTTTTTTTTTTAAAAAGTGGATGATAAGCCTAACTAAACCTACAAGACCGGTTTCCAAGTGAGACTTGCATTCACTTATATACTATAATTTAATTATATTTCTAGTTGCCGTGGGCTCTCTAACATTATTATTATTTAAAATAAAGTGATGCATTCCAGCATCAATTTAACATTTTTAGCTTAGAGAACAACACTACTAGGCCTTTCAAATATAAAACTACCAATTAGAAGGAATAATAGATGATGAAACAAGAAAAACCATGCACACCATGCTTGAAGAGCAATATATACATACAACAAGGCATAAAGCTTTATCCTACTAGATGAGGAAAAGGAGCCATACATACTTTTAGATAATTGCTGAGAGATGGATCCCATTGAGTTACCCTATAAGACTAGATTTAAATACACAAACATTAGTTGGACAAGGATATATTTTTCATAATGAAATGGATATAATATATAATATAATAAATGAAAAGTAATTTAATGCAAGTACCAGTCTTTTCAAGCCATCTCCAGAATTAGGGACGTATCCACTTATCAAATAAAATGTATCAAACTCAGCCGTCACAAGTCTACCCTCACTATCATGATCAGAGATACCTAGGCCATATCTAACTGAAAGTGGCTTTATCTGCCAAAATTCAACAATATTAGAAAAAGAATTATTATTCTGAGCATTATTCATGCAATTTAAATATGAGGTATAGTTAGCCTATATTAAACTTGTATTTAACTCGGTTGAAAAAGATTATTACTAAAATAGGCAGCAAGAGCTTCACCTCAAATTCGTACAAAATAACTTTTCCTATCATCAATAATCTCATTTCAAAACATTTACTCAGAAAAATCTGTACAACTAGAGCCGGACCTATCATTTTTTGGGGCCATGGCAAAACAATAATACGGGTCACCTAAGTATACAAATTTTAATGATTACATCGCCACAGAACATAGAAAATGATGGAGGTTGTTCAATGTTTAGGAAGAAATTCATATCTGAAACAAAAGTTAAGAGTTCACAATAAACATATTTTTTTTAAATATCAAAGCTAACCATGAGCCCGGTGCAGAACACCTCTAAAGTACCCTCAGGACCGGCCTTGTGTACAACTCATTATTAGATAAAATTTATGCAGCATTAAATATTAAGTTGACAAGAAATTTAGCTTGGTTAAATTGTATAAGGAATGCTCCCCACTATAAACAGCCCTTTCTTCTAAATGTGAGATTAAAAGCTTCCATTTAGTATGAAGAGGCAGGATAATCACAGTCAATATACCCTTGAGATAATTGCTGTTCCAGAATAACCAAGCTTAGAAACACTACATGTCCAAAAGCTGTTATCATAGCCATCTATTAGACGCTGTTTGATTTCCGCAATATCCTTCTCCTGTTAGCAAAACCACAGCATTCATAAGTAGGAGAGACATGAGCACCATCAACATTCATACAAACATATTCTAGTGTGTTTGGATAACACATAAGAAGCAATTCTACCCACAAAATCTCGGTGATGCCATTCAAAAGTTAGAAGCAACTATTTGTTCTTTACCTTCATGAAAAAATTATTATTTCTCACCATGAAGCTAATCCAAACACACTTCATCACAGTTGATAGATAATAAAAGGAAGCAATGGAATGGAATAGCTTCTCATGATTCACATCTTTCAATATTTTCAAATGTACATTATTTGCCATTCTCTATGAATAAAAAAACAATTCTTAGCATAATTCTGCAGCAACCTTCAGAGTTTACATAATTTAACTATAATATAACGCATGATGCACTTATAAACCAGCACAAACAAAAAAATTAACTTTGCAGTTATTTCTATGCATGTCTAACAAAACTGAAACATAGGACTTTTGGAAAATATAACTCCGACTGAGGTATAAAATGACTAATACTCTACCTGCAGCTTAGTCTCTTGCAAACACAATATATCAAAGTCTTCCCTTTGGGCAAGTTGAAGTGCCGAGAATCCTTCTAATTTTAGCAATGCTCTCAATCCATTGACATTCCAAGACAAAAGCTTGACAAATTTTGTATCTTTATCAAGCGGTGGTGGTCTCATTGTTCTAGGATTATATGCAATCCAACCTTTTTGAGGTTTCTTGTGGGCAAGAACTGTCCATGGTTCAGTTTGAATGGTAGCTGTACTGATTTCATCTGACTCTGCAACAATGCTGACAATATCTGAGGATACTTTTCTCTTTGCCCTGGAAGGCTTAAGATCTGGAAATAAAAGCCCATATAACATCGATCCTTAGTTGACTGAGCAACATTTGAACCAAAACTTTAAATTCAGAAAAATAGTGTTAAAATGTATAATAGGGTCATGTTTTTTAACGGAGAAAGTTAACAACTCTATATATTCTACAACTTTACCTTTATCACCATCTGATTTCAGTGAAACTTTCTTCTTGGTCACCACTTTGACAGTTTTTCTCCCAGATTCAGATTGTTTTAACCTTTTCTTACCCTGGTTAAGTTCAAATATCTCTGATGTTCCATTGACATCTTCAACATGGTCTTCATCCAATACCCTTGTAGCCTCCACTTCTATAGAAGTATTTTCAGCAGAAAATACTACTTGCCCTTGCTCTTCTCTTATATGAGAATCTTGTTCTGTACATCAAGAGACCTTCTAAACATCAGAAATACACAATTTGAACTAGTTTCTAAAGACTGACACGAAGGATAAGAATTAAAGTAAGCGACTGTTAGAGAAAAATAATTGATGTTGAAACAGAAAAATAAAATCTCTTCATTCTCCCCAGAAGCAGTAAAAGCTGAGATAATGCTAAGCAAAATGTATACCGCACACGCTACTGTCCATGAAACTCTTCAAGGCAGACAAAAGATCATCTTTACGACCTTTAGCAGGGACCCTAAATCTCCTGAGATTTCAAATCATTGCAAAGATATATAAAATCAATAATATTGCATATTCATATTCTAAAACTAAAACAATAGGTAGCTACTTGGTAAGGAAAAGACCAATCTGCTTACTTCAATGTTTTCCGGAGTTCTTGAACAGTCATTGTTTCTACTATTGTTGGGTCATTTCTTAATCTCTCAATCTCAGCCGAATAGATATTAACATCCTTCTCCTACATCATCAATTTATAGTGAAAACCCAAAAAAAAAAAAAAAAAAAAAAAAAAAAAAAAAAAAAAAAAAAAAAAACTCAAAGGAACATAACAATGACAATGTCACTGAAATATCAATAAGACCTCAACAACATGCTTCTTGGAACTAGGGTTTGCTTCCAACCCCTTAAGCTCCACATCCTTCTTGCCCTCAACAAATGGTGAAATTGGTTTTGAAGAATTTGAAAAGGATCTTTTGGACCGCATTGCTTTCACAGTTGAAGAAACCAATATAGTAGCATTCAAATGCTTCCGAAACACTGGAAAGCTACAATATTCTTAGTCAGTTCAGGTACCCAGATGAAGTTGTATTCAATTTACATGTTCCAGCAAATGTGGCGCATCATTTTCAATTTATTTAACAAATCAATTAAAAAGGGAAAAATAAAAATGTACCCTTTCCAGTAAAAATAATCATAATATATATATATATA
>Ga0209700_100589_pt1 | contig 70086 bp, 29 predicted proteins | sample SiratroredBW_FD_187528 | JGI IMG/M metagenome (GOLD analysis project Ga0209700, IMG submission 187528) | Root nodule microbial communities of legume samples collected from California, USA - Siratro red BW (SPAdes) (version 2) | ecosystem: Host-associated > Plants > Roots > Nodule | place: USA... | reverse complement strand
ATATATATATATATATATATATATATATATATATATATATATATATATATATATTTAAAAAGAATTAAACATATTTAAATCAATAATCACAAACACTCAATTTCTTCAAATACCAAAATACCACCGTCAATATAGATTTATAATATTCAATTGACACTAAAATACTGATCAAAGTATGCTTCCACCAAAAATTAATATTTGATCTGATATTAAATACATAGATTTCCATAAGAAGTTAAAGGAAAATGATTATGATAAGTTCAAACATTATGTGTGTCTACACTAGGTCACAATGTGTATGAACTTTTTCATAAGCTTTTTATAATTTGATATGTTATTCTATGTAACTTAAACTATCTATAGAAATAGAGGATATTTATTACATAATAGTCTTTTCATACTTAATACACAATCAAACAATAACTCATACATTGAAATAATGTATAACATCAATTTCAACAGGTTCTTTCTAGTGTCATTGATTTTAACCAATCAGCTTTTCTGGGTGGAAGGGGTTTGTTGGATAGTGTTCTGGTGGCAAATGAAACGGTAGATTACCTTAAGAAGGCTAAGAAAAGTGGAGTCTTTGTGAAAGTGGATTTTGAAAAGGCGTACGACTCAGTGGATTGGAAGTTTCTGTATTACATGATGGGTCGATTAGGCTTCAATTGTAAATGGATCAGATGGATCAGAGCTTGCTTAGAATCGGCTACTGTATCTGTTCTTGTGAATGGTAGTCCTACGGAGGAGTTTAAACCTAAAAGGGGACTTAGGCAAGGCGATCCGTTGACACCTTTTCTGTTTCTTATAGTGGTGGAATGACTCACCGGGCTTGTGAGGGAAGTTAAAAGAGTCAACACGTTTAGTGGTGTGGTAGTGGGCAATGGAAGTGTGAAGGTGGACTTGTTGTAGTTTGCAGATGATACACTTTTTTTCTATGAACCTTCGTATCAAAATGTGTTGGTTGTTAAAGCAATTTTGAGGAGCTTTGAGCTGGTATCGGGACTTAGGGTTAACTTCCATAAGAGTGCAGTCGGGGCAGTGGGTATTTCCCAGTTAGATAAGTGTGTCTACTCTAAATGCCTTAATTGTCGACAAATGGAACTCCCATTCAAGTACTTGGACATCACAATTGGGGGTAACCCTAGAAGAATTGCGTTATGGGATCCGATTGTTGATAAAATAAAGTCAAGACTTTCAAGATGGAAGGGTAGATTGCTATCTTTGACGGGGAGAATGTGCCTAGTTAAGTTTGTCATCACTGCTTTGCCTCTGTTTTATTTCTCATTCTTTAAGGCACCAATTGCTGTTTGTAACCAAATAAGGAGAATTCAAGCTAAGTTCCTGTGGGGTTGGGGGTTCGAAGAAAGGAAGATAGCTTAGGTTAATTGGAAGAAGGTGTGCAACCAGTTGAGACTGGGGGCTTGGACATTAAGGACATTGAATGTTTTAACGTAACTTTATTAGCTAAGTGGAAATGGAGGTATTCACTGTCGGGAGAGGGACTTTGTAGAGAGGTCCTAGATGTCAGGTACGGTAATTGAAGGAATATGGATGTTACTCTTACCAAAAAGGTCCACTCTACTTGGTGGCAAGATGTTTGTAGAATCTCTGACAAGGATGCACTAGGTAACTGGTTTGATCATAGGTGTCAGTGGAGGCTAGGGGATGGTAGTCGCGTTAAATTCTGGAAAGATAGATGGGTGGATGATCAGGTATTGAAAGAAAAGTTTTCGAGACTGTTTATGATATCTCAGTGCTCAGAAAGTGTGGTGGGTGACATTGTTCATAGGGAGAATATTACAAGCGAAGGATGTTCCAGATGGTGCTTAGGTTGGCGAAGGGAGAGGTTTGTTTGGGAAAAGCAGGAAGAAGAACAAATGATGGCTTTGATCTCCAACGTCCATTGGTGCATAAGTACGTAAGATAGGCTGGTGTGGGTAGAAGATGATGCTGATAAACAAGAGTATACAGTCAAATCTGGGTATTGTGTACTAAACAAGGAGGATCTATTGCAATGTTCAGAGGTCTATAAGGTACTTTGGTCCCTTAAGATTGTACCATCGACAATGATTTGTGCTTGGAGACTATTACTGGATAGACTTCCAACCAGACACAACTTAGCTAATAGAGGTTTACAGTTGTTGGATTTGTCTTGCCCATTGTGTCAAGAATGTGATGAGACGGGACAACACTTGTTTGTCATGTGTAAGGTGGCCCAAAATGTTTTGGATCAATGCGAGAGGTGGGTTGGGTTGGCCAATGTCAGACATGAGTCTATCACCATTCATTTCCAGAGTTTTGATCTTGCGTGTTGGCGTAAGAGTGCGAGTATGGCTTGGAAATGGATGTGGGTGGCTATAGTGACGGAGCTATGGAACCATAGGAATAAGGTGATAGTAGATGCTAAAGAGATTTTTATGCTAGCTCAGCTGAAGGGATGTGTTGACTCAAGCATAAGTTTAAAATAGTTACATTCTCATATTTAGATTGGCACTTCTCACCTCTGCAGTGCCTTGATACTCTAGATTAGCCTTCTTGGATGTACATGAGGAGTTTTGAGGGACCTGTCCTCAAGGGTAGTACTTCTTTATTTAATGCAGTAGTTCTGGTCTTGTCTTGATTTGCAGGTATTTGGATTGGGTTGTGTGACCTTGGTCAGAGTATTTCTGATGTTGTGGGGCAGGTTTTCGTGGATTTAGGATACGTCACTGGCATGGCTTCGTGAGTGTTTTAGCTTTTGCTCTTTCTTGTTTTTGGACACTCTATTTTTGTTTTCTTGTATCCTCTTCTTGTTCGGTTTACACCTTTATGGTTTTCGACCTATGGCCTTTTGCCTCTAAGTTTTTTCTTTGTATATAGGTTGAAATACCCCTTAAGTGCTCCTTTTTATTAATTTTATTTTTGGCTGTTAAAAAAAAATCAATTTCATACAAATTTCATCATTTACATACAATACATAACATTTAAACACTTCATAAATTAATTAAATATACAATTTAATATTCACTTTGTATCTATTAAAAATAATATTTTCAACATAAAAAGCAATATTTAAATACCAAATTATCTAAATATAATATATCTACATTTTCAAACAACATAAAATCAAATAATTTATAAAATACTATCCCTGAAAAAAAAAATTGGGACTTCTAATCATGTCACCTATTAAAAGATTAAAGTTAGTTTTTCTTTTTAGAAAAATTTATCTTGAAGACAATTTTCAAACTAAATGATAATGTTACTTAAATATCTAAATATTTAAAGTAAATTATCCAAATATAATTAAAATTTATTATATGGTAAAATAAGTTAAGAGAATCATTTTTTTTTCAACACTATACATGACAAGACTAATGATTAAATTATAAAGAAAATAAGGAAACAAATTTTTTTAAAGAAATATATATTTGAAAATTTAATCAAATAAAACTGTTCATTAATTTCTCAACTACTGTGAGATACTATACATTTCTGAAATAGATAAAATATAAAAAAAAAATATAAGTTAAACAGAAACAGGAGAGTTTGAGACTGAGGGGAATGATGACTGTTTGATTTTTTTCCTTTGTTTCTAACGGAGATTACAAAAATAAAATTTCAATAAATAATTACTTTTATTTTGAAATATTATACAATACTTAAAAATAATAATGAACATGTGTTCTAAATTTCAATAATACTGAAAAAGGATTAAAATAATCACTCCTGCTAATCCTATTATATAGCTAGCAAACGAGAGAAGTCCCACATCTCTTCCCAACTTCTGTGTCTTTCTTGTCATTTATTACCTACTATATCTCTTGTAAGCTGAGTGTGAACATTTCTGCTTAAACAATATTTCATTATATTTAATTAATGATATAGAACAGTTCAAAGAATAAAGCGCACATAAATAGAAACACTTTTTTACACTTTTTTAAGCTAAAAAAAATTACCAACTAAACATAAATTTAAAATGTTCAATACACAAAACATCTCAACTCAAGACTCAAAACCGAAAAAAGAAATCATCTAAAGAATATAAGGTCTCAGGTCAGCTACCTATATACTTGAAAAAGAAATTCTCTTCTTGTAAGTTAATTTTGTAAACTTAAAATGAATTCAATATCACATTATGAAAGTATAATAAACATATTCCACCACGTGATAGTTTATCTTAAATCTAATAAAAAACCATCCACCATATTATTTATGCATCCATTCAATGAGAGAGTACATTTGAAATAAATGAAAAATATAAATGAAAAAACCTCTAATTACGTAACTTTTAAAATAAGCATACAAGCAAGGGACAATTTTGACTTCACATGGGAGATTTGGTAAGATTGAGTGAGAGATTTAAATAATTGAATTAAATAGAATAGAAGGAAGAAATGGTTTATGCATCCCAGAATTTGATGCAGAAGAAGGTGGCAAGGCACGTGTTGCTCATGAAGTTGTGCCGGAGTTGTGGAAATACTGTGTAAGACAAGGCTAATTGGGTGTTACAGTTTATATATATATGGTGCTCTTCAACCCTAAGTTTATACCCCATATCTTTTCACATTGCACACTGCTACAAGACAAAATCTCTCAGTGAGCCTGAAAAACTTTTTGTGGGACGATTATATATAAATATATTTTTTGTACATTGTTTAAACAAAGTACCAAAACGGTTCTTAAATTTCTCCTGCATCCATGTGCAATTGCCACCAGCTAAAATCAATACATAAAGGACTCTTTTTTCCTTTTTTTTTTTTTTTGTCTTCCTTTTGAGTATCTGTCATATATGTTTAATCATTAATCGTGATGGGAAAAAGGTAAAAACAAATGTACTTGGTTGCACCTGTCTACTTTGGGTCTGTCTTCTGTCATTCAAATTATATTAAATCTATTAAAGAGAACACAGTAAAAATAGGAATTTTTGTTATTTCAAAAGAAACTTTATATATTAGAATAAAAAATATACAAATATTGTATGTAAGTGGCCACTGTCTTCTTTGTTTCCTTTTCTTTCACCACCTACTATCATTTCCAGAGATCCAACATAGTCGGGTAATATTGTACTGGAATATTCAGAATATCCTTCTCATTTGGATACTTTATATTATTTTTGAAAATATATAAAAATATCACTCACACTTTGTATGTCTAGAATTTTTTTTTTAGATTTTTTTTTTCATTTTACTCGTTGTCTGTTATTTTCTAGATCATCCTTTTCAAGACTCAATCAATTAGATCGGCCAATTTTTTTAGTTTTGCAATAAATGATTATAAATAACTTGTTGGAGTTGAGATGTTTTTAATATAAATTTCAGTGTTTAAGTTCTTCTATTGCTTGACCCTGTTATATTCCCTTTAACAGTTGTATCATGAAAATTTAGTACTCACAATGATTGCTACAATAACCAAATGATTTGTATTGAGAAATAATATTCGTTTTGCTACTAGTATATTTTTTAAGTTATTATAATGAATATTTAATTGGAGTTGAAGAAATACCAAGTAAGTGTTTGTTTTTCAGATATGCTATTTACGAAGATAGAAAGAGAGGCCAAAATATATATAAAAAATTTAACAATTTTTATCGGTAAGCTTTTCACACTCTTTCAAAAGTGATTTATGAAAAAAAAGGTTGGATAATCAATTATACTTTTTTAACATAATGTATTTAAATAATAATAATAAAATATTTACGATATAGTTAATAATCAATTATATTGAAAACGCAATCAACTATGTTTCTAAATAATTTATTATTTTTATACCTATATAATTAACTAAATTATAAATGTAACTGATATTTTTTTATTATTATATTAATATATTTTTTTAATATCATAATAAAATAAGTAATAAAGAAATAACATTTATATATTAATATAATATTTATTAATATGTTTTTACATTATAAAAAGATATTAAAATAACATATAAATTAAATTAAATTAAAATGAAGTGATTTAGAGTGATTTACATATGAAGTGTTTAAAGAAAATAATTAATTTTAAGTAGTTTAAACTTGTTAAGATTTGATAATATATTAAAATAGATGGTTTATATGCTTTTCTAAATATTGTAAATTACTATATAATAATTATATTTTTAATATTTGTACTAAATATTCTTTTCGTCAAGCAAAATTTTAAATACGTTAATTATTTATTTAAAAAAATTCGTGAAAACAAAATTTTATATAAGCAAAACATAAAATAATTTTATATTCATTTATGATTATATATTTAATCTAATAACATGTCTTGGTAAAATACAATCCAATTAAGAAATTTTGAATAATGTAAAATTTAATATAACTGTTAATAACTTACATGTCTAAGTAGATTGGTTTCTTTTACTGTTGCATTAAATAACGTCATTGGGCAACTTCTGCTTTCAAGATTTTATAATTTCATTACTTTGTATATAATCTGCATAAATATTTTATTTATATTCTTTATCATTGCACTCTAGTTTTTGTTTATATTTTTTGAAGAGAGAAAAATACCATATTGCAAAACTTTAATTGAATGTTTTAAAAATGTTTATTTGAAAGAGCATGGAGAGTGAGCATCTCACTGTTTTAATTAAGTATTTTAATTTAAACCTAATTTAAATAATTGTTAACCAATAAGTTTAAGAATATGCTTAACAAAAATTCAATTCAAATATATTTATGTTATTATTTTTAACAATTTTATTTAATGATAAGTTACCGTATAAGATGGGATTATAAACTTTCACAATAATATATGAACATAAAATAATTTTAATATTTTTTAACATTCATTAACCAATAGTAGGTAATAACCCCTTTATTCTTTTTTTAATTCGTTTTTTTTATTTATTTTAGAGGTGATTTTAATTATTTATATCTTGGAGATTCATTTATTTATATGGGGAAGAAAAACAAGGCGTAATCATAATGAGTGGGACCTTTATTTATTTAGTGATTGAGAATTTGAGATCCGTAAAGGACACACTACCCTACCCTGCCCGTCATTTTCTTCGTTTCCCCTACGGTTCCCTTTCAACTCCAAACTTTTCCTACAATTAGCAAAAAGGGAAGCAGCAAGAACATTCATAATTTGTTTATAATTAGAAAAACTTTTTCACCGATATTTCTTTGAGAATAAAACATTTTGGATGTTAAAATTAATTTATAAATTTTATTTATATGTTTTATTTAAAATATAATCTTTAAATAATATATACATTTATTATAATTTATAAAAATAGTTTTTTTTCTTTTATATTCTTTCACAAGTGTTTATGAAAAAAAAAATGTTTTAACATACCTGTCTTTACGCTACATCTTATAAGATTTAATGTAAAAAATAAATAAAAACTACTTTGAACGATTTAACAACTTGAATAATTTTTCATTTTAACAATAATTAAAACTGGTTTTTACAATAAAGTCTTTTATGTTAAGGATTCAATTCTTATATAAAAACTCAATGCTTACATGAAAAAATAATAATGTTTATATAAAAAACTCGCTTTATGCTGAATAGTCACATAAACCAGCCCTAATAAATAAAAGTTAAAACAATAATTATTTATTTATTTTAAAAATCTATATTAAATCATTTAATAAAAAATCGATATGAAAAGTATTTATATTTTTCAAATACGATATTTGAAGGGTTGTCAAGTATTTAGTAACTGAGGTAAATCTTTAAATATATTTATGTCTTGGGTCTAATGTTTAAGAGAATATCAATCATTTTATCAGATTAACTTTGAAAATGTTGCTTCATACGTGTTTAGAGACTATCAATTATTTGATTAAAGAAATTAACTTTGAAAAATATTTGCTTCTTTTAGACCGTCACAATATATTGGAAATTATTTATTTATTAAAATATTACTTTAATGAGTATCAACTCCTTCTAATTTCGCGAACAATAATATAATAATTAAAAATAAAAAAATACAGCGAAAATAATTTTTCTAACATGTAAGAGTCAATAATAAGTAACAATAATAATTACAAAAAAAATAAAAAAATATTTTTAATATAGAAAAACACTCTCAATCTAATAATTAAAAACTTATAAGTGAACCTAAATAAATTACTTTCTAAAACAACAAGAGAACAAAAGACACAAATACAAAGAAAAAAAATATTACAATAATGATCATGTTATTATTACATAAAATGATAGTATTTTTCTTGTTGGCTATATTATAGTCTGATAATCTTATATCATATGAAAACATTTAGATAAATGATAGTGATGCTACGTTGTATACTATTTTGAAAAATAATTTTTTTATATTTTATATTTATTATAATTTTAGAGTGTTGAATATGAATAGTGATAGTTTGTTAAAAGTTATTAGAATAGGTTATGTTTGCTCACAAACTAATATGAAAATGTGACTACTTCTTATAGGAGTCAAACATGTTCTAGGCGTTTATTTTAATTTGATTTTTATGAGTCAAATATGTTCTAGGCATTCATTTTAATTTGATTTTTATGTATTTGATTGATGATAATGGTTATAATAATCATTGTTATGATAAATGAAAACTCACTAAAGGTAACTTAATTATGGTTAGGAAGAAAAAAATTTTAAATTGTATTGGACTAAAATTTTGGTTGTTAAGGGAAGTGTAAATGTTGCCTATATGAGAGCTTATCTGTAATATTAAAGTTTGGTCATATAAGTGAAAAAAAAAAAGTCTTAAATGCTTAACTAAAAAAATGTGCTATTGGAATTGAAAAGTGTATAGTTAGGAAAACATTTTCATTGTTTTAGAGACTAATAAACTAGAATATTCTTTAAACATTCTTCCTCAAGTAAATCGCAATTCCTTGAATTGTGAATTATGATGTTTGTAATCCATTGAAATAAATTCATTTAATGATGCACTTTACTTTGTTTCTTATATTAATATGTTTCAAGGACTCTTAGATAAATTTCTTAGAATAAGTATTAATTTTGACAATGATATTTTAAGAATGTGACTAATGAGTACTTTATGTGAATCTTTAGAAATGTTTACATTTCAATTACAAACTTAATTCTTAATAACATTGTTTCTCTGCCAAAGATAAATAATAATGTTTTAAGTAAAAAATTTGAGATATTTATCTTAAAAAATAGAAAAATATTAAAAAAAAAACTGAAAATAACAAAGAGAAAAACAAAAGTAAATCAAGACAAAGATACAAGAATATAGAATACCATTATTATAATAAATTATATTATTCTAGTAGAAAAACAATGATAAATAACTAAAAATACTGAAATGAAAATAATTTTTCCTAACTCACTATAATCATAAGGTGTAAAAAAATAAAAAAAATTGACAAAATATAATCTCAAAGACATAAATATTTTTAATGTAAAAATCTATAAAAATAAACCAATCAATCAAATTCTACTAATATCACATACAAATATATAAGAATCAAATCAAATTTACAAATAAGTACTAATATTCAGTTAATAAATAAAAAAAACAAACAAAATTAATTTATCCAACCACAAATTTATAATCCACTAAAATCAAGAACATTACATTTTGAACCTACTGTCCAAATTTTAGTATGATTAAATAATAAACAAGGTAAGAATATCAATTATATTAAAGCTACTCTTTAAATATGTAAACTCTATACATCTCTTTTTTTTTTTTTTTTTTTTCTTTTACAAAGGTTGTGAAATGAACATTTTTTTTTTGAATTATGAAGCTTATCTTTACTTGAAACTGAAATTAAATGAGTTTAAGAGATTTTAATAGTTTAATTATTTGGTGAGACGAGTAAACAAAAATATAAAATAAAAATACATGATAATATGCACTGGGAATGTAGTTTCATAAACTGAAGGGAATTTATTTCTAACTAATCAGATTTTGGAGTGTTTTAACATATGAATAGAATATGATAATCACCTTTTAAAATCTAGAGAAATTATCATGATAGTTATTAAAGGACGTTTTCTCTTGTGTAAACAATTGTATAAATAATTGTCAGATATAATCTAATCTTTAGGTCGTGAAATTATTATTTACTCTTTATGACTATAATATAAGATTTTTTTCACAGAAAGAAAGAAAGAAGAAGAATAAATTAATAGTTTTTATTAAAAAATGGCATTACTTTGATGTGGAAAGAATACTGTATGAGAATTAATTTCAAGAAGAGGACTTTCTGCTCTCTGATGTCTGAGAGTGACCCCATACAGCATTTATGTCCATGAAACCCAACCTAGCTAGCTAACTACAACATTTATTTATTACTTTTGAATCTGGTTGCAACACTTGCACGTGGGAACAAAGTAAGGCACTGTGTCACATTTGAATTCATCCCATCGAATCTTAAAAAAAAATTATATATATATATATATATATATATATATATATTCATAATATTTTATATGGATATTATGCCTTATCATATTTTTGTTGGTTAAAACTTTTTATGTCTGAATTGTCAATAAGCTTTCTATAAAAAATAATTTTTAAAATAAAAAACATGGTATTAATAACTTTTTTTAAATTGTGGGTGATTTAGAAGAGAATAGATTCAAAGATGTCTAAAAAAAATGTTTGCACAAGAAATTAATTTGACCATGCAAATTAAACTTCAACTATTATGATAATCAATATTGTTGTTTACCTACTCACTTTCTCACTGTCTACTTTCCCCCTACCTCCAATCATTGTCACTGTTTTCATAATTCCGTGATCACGGGCTTGTGAGTTGAGTGCATTGTTGGGTCCAGCCCATTAAGGGTTTATTTAAAAATATCATTTTTTTACAAACTTTTATATTTTTAATTTACAGATTATACTATTCAGTTTTATTTTATCTTTTTAAAAGTTAAAATGATAAAACTATGATTTTTAATATATGTTTCATATTTTTTTCATTTATTAATTTGTAATATTAAAAATAATTGTTTCATTTGAAATGTCTCTTCTATACGCAAATTCTTACTGTTTTACCATTTAAAAATCTGTTATTTCAAACTTAATTAACTAGATACAATAAAGAAGTCACATTCTTAATAAAAGAATACTTATAACAAAATTATAAATTATTTCTTTCTATAATTACTTTTATAAAATTTAATAATATATTTATTTTAATATTTATTATAATAAAATATTTTATTTTTTATTATCATAAAAAGGTAAACACATATACATACATGTATTTATACTAGTTAATATAATGAGAATAATTATTTATATTTTCAAAATTCTTTATTTTTTATTTTATTTATTAATATACTATTAAATATCCACGTTTAAATAAATGGATTTCGTTAATAGCAATTCCTTCTCATTTATACAAGAAGTGCACGATATTGATAATAAATTTTTAAAAAAGTAAAGAATAATAACATCTTGTAATGGTTCGTCTGAATTAGATGATTAAAAACTAAAAGAATGTAAAATTAAAAAAATGTAAAAATATGAATTGAAGATAAAAGTAAAATAAATTGAAATAGATGTATTTATTTATTTTACTATAATAGAAACATAAATATAAATAAAAAATTAACAATATAATGGATTAAAAATATGAATAAAATTTTATTATATAATTCATTATGTTAAATTTATAATGTGATTGTACATAAAATATGATATACTATTTTTTATTCTAATTTTATTAATTTTTTTTATCTTTCATTTTGTAGGGTTTTTGACTTTTTAGGAATTAACAAAATTGACTTGAAAACTAAGATTTTGACCACACAATCTATTTTATTTGAAGTTTAATTGGAGTCAAAATAAAAAAAAAAATCATCGTATTTATTAACAATCCAACAACTTCTTTATCATCTTGTATCCATCTTAGTATATTACTCTCTTTTAGTTAACAAATATGTAATAATTTAGATAACACTTTTGTGTAAACAAAATGTTTAGTAAGAAGCTATAGAAGAATCTAAAGTTTTAGTTAAAAATGATTGCATGTTTAGATAATACTTTGTGTATAACCAATAGTGGATGCTGTCTAAATAATACTTGTTTTGTATCTTATTTATTATTGTAACTTGATCAAGTTAATCAATAACTAAATGTAGACTGGGCTTTGAAAACAATATTATAAAAATATGTTATATAGATATCTCAACTCTTATCTTGCTATATTACATGTTCTTTTTTTGATACTAATGAATGAATGAGAGTTTTGCTCAAACAAGTTATAGAAAGAGTTATTAACAATGTATTTGTCAAGTTTGAACTTTTTTCTGACAATTTTAATTGTTGGTTTGTAAAAAAGTTTTGGAAGTTTTCGAATATATAGTTCAATTCTCTCTTCCTGTGTATTTCATAATCTTGATTCTTGTGTATTTCATAATCTTGATTGATTATATAACTTTGTATGGTAGTCACACAACATCTCGTCCATACATTTTAAATGACAAATATATTATAATGAAAACCATACAACATCTGATCCATGCATTCTCAACATTCAATATACATATGTTCACAACATTATTTAGAAAGTACAAAATATGGTAATGACACCCACAAAATATCATATTTGTGCATCTTCAACGTAAAATATACTATATAATATATTTTATCTATAACTATATTTGACATGCACCAAACAACACAGTGGAATATACAATGAGACCATAATCAATTATCTTATGCTTAAAAAAATTATGCTATATAAATAATTAATTATGTGACTTTCTATGAAACATAATCCATTATGTTGTTACCTGTAATTGATTATGGCTTATAAACATATGAACTTGGTACGAGTTCGAGCTATACAACTTGATCAACTCAAAATGTGCATGTCAAAATAAACTCAACTTGCATGTAAGTAAAACAAATTGGGAACATACTTGTATGTATGATGCTCACATAAAAACAACAACCATAATTTGTTTAAAGAGACCTTGGCGAATGGCCTGAATGAGAGCAGAACAGTGAGAAGCAAAGGAAGTAAAGAATAATGGAGAAAGGAAACAATGTGAATCTGAAACAAATCCACACATTCACAGATTTTTAATACTAACTTGCAATGAATCCTTGGTGAAGGTAAGGTTGGATTAACCGTTAGTACCTTTGTCCATGCAAAAGCTCAACACTAAAAAATATTCCAAAGAAAGTTGGGCAAAGCAAGAAATAAATGTATAATATGATAACTTCCAAGCTAACTTTTTTTTTTTTTTTTATTTCTCACCAAAGTGGCGTGAAAAATAACTTTTAAAGCAGATTTGTGATCGTATTTCTTCGGAAATTAGCAAATATATAAGGTTTTTTCATTTTTTGTTCCATACCTACACTAAATGCCCCGAAACAAACACAATGTTATGGATTAGACTAACATATTTATTAAAATTAACTTTAGAAATTTTTAAATGTAAATCAGTAAAAAGATAATTTAAATTTGGAGATGTGAAATGTTTTTTTTATCCCGATTATCTGTGATTTTAGTCCTTTTTTTTTTTTTTTAAGTATGAACTCAAGTTAAGTTTCTTATCTCATTAATTGTTGAAATGGTTTAAAAGATTGAATACCAATTTTTTATGATTAAATTTGATCGATTCTTCGGATTTAAGGTGTGCCTATTGCACACATGTGTGAACTGTAGGCCTAGTTTTGAATTACGATGACTCCAAAAGTCCAAAAAAGGAGCAAATCCCTGTTATGAGGAACATGGTGACAAATTAATTTTCCTTTAAACACGGATCCATACAGAAAAACGCAACGCTATAGCATCGCATTTTGGAAGTTTCCTACGTCTTTCTGTAATCAAACATGTTGACCAAAATATTAGCTTAAATAGTAACCTATGTGTTTACTAAATTTTATGTCTTCCAAAAATGTTATCTTGCATTCCCATTTTCATTATTAATTCATTTTTAGTTTATCTGTCTACCATTAATCATATTCGAGGTAACAATTAGTATTATATTAAAATAACACTTAAATAGAATCTCGAGACAAGGTCTTTTGGAAAATTTGTGGTCTATAGATTCTTCCTCAATTATACAAAACAAAGAATTAGATCTAACTGTAGTTACTAATAGAATAAATTATACAACATATAATGTATCATTGTAGATTAATTTCAAAGTTTTTATTTAACTTGGTTTTAGATAGTGTAAGTAATTACCGGTACTTTGGTTTTCTACTACCATCACTATTCAATAAATAGTTTTACTGATTTATTTTATTTTCTTATTTTGTTAAAAAAAATACAACAAATAAGAATGGCATCAAAATAAATAGTTTTCATGTGTTTTAAAAGAATAAATAATGCAAACTAAACCAAACCATCAGAAGTGACAACTGATTTGAGGTATTAACACTGCAGAAAAATAAAAAAGGGTGAATTATATCTAAAATTATATTTTTAAATTTAACATGATAATTAGAAAAAAAAAAACCCTAAAGAAAACGCCATTGCGTAACATATTTTTTATTTTCCATGAAAACAAATTAGGTTGACTATGCCAAAGGGTTTCCATTCGATTATTGAATTTTACAATGAAAAAAAAAATTAAGTTGACTAAGCCAGGAGCAGGATTTGGCCATTCAATTATTAAATTCTGTTGATGAGCATTGTAGCAGCATTTTTTTAACAAGTTAACACATGATTATTGTGTAATTAAAACTCTGAAGAAATAAAAAATATTTACGAAAGCGCCAAGTCGCGAGATTCAGTGAACAGACACTTACCAAGTTGACGCTATAAATACTGATGTCAGGTTGATAACTCTCATGCATGCAGGCATCGCGCATCTCAAAGTTTTCTCTTTCCCTCCTTTCCAAAACCGCAATGGCCGTAGTTTGGTTCACGCCGCTAACGCTGCTGTTACTGCTCTCATTTTCCTCCGCCGTTCGCTCGTGTCCGCCGTCGGACCTGGCCGCGCTGCTGGCCTTCAAAGCCGCTCTCCATGCATCTCCCGACAGAATATTCAACTCCTGGACCGGCACCGACTGCTGCAGCAACTGGCGCGGCATCTCCTGCGACCGCATCTCCCGCCGCGTCGCCGAAATCAGCCTCCGCGCCGGTCCAGTCTACACCACGTTCGAGAAGCCGTACCATCCCGAGTACATTTCCGGTTACATCTCCCCGGAGATTTGCAAGCTCACTCACCTCTCCTCTCTCATCATCACCGACTGGAAGGAAATCTCCGGCGAGATCCCGCGCTGCGTCTCCTCTCTCTCCTTCCTCCGCATCATCGACCTCACGGGGAACCGAATATCCGGCACTCTCCCCGCCGACATCGGAAAGCTTCGGCATCTGAGTCTGCTTAGCGCCGCCGACAACCTCATCACCGGCGAAATCCCGGCCACGTTGACGACCTTGACCGGTTTGATGCATCTGGACCTTCGCAACAACAAGATCTCCGGGCCCATCCCACAGAAGTTGGGCCAGCTTCAGATGCTGAGTCGGGTCCTTATAAGTGGAAACCAAATTAGTGGGCCTATCCCGGGCTCAATCTGTCACATATACCGTCTTGTGGATTTTGATCTGTCAAATAACCAGCTATCTGGGCCCATCCCTGAAGATTTGGGCCGGATGGCGGTTCTATCAACATTGAAGTTGGATTCTAACAGGCTTTCGGGAAGCATACCAGCGAGCCTGTTGAGCTCCAGTATCAGCGAGCTGAACTTGAGCCACAACATGTTAGAGGGTAATATACCCGACGCGTTTGCGGGTTCATGCTATTTCACGTTACTTGACTTGTCCTATAATAAGCTCAAAGGCCCAATACCCAAATCCATGTCTTCTGCTTCCTACATTGGGTTTGTGGACTTTAGCCACAACCACCTCTGCGGCCCAATTCCAAGTGCCTACAGTAACAACGATGCATCCTCATTTGCTTACAACGATTGCCTCTGTGGAAAGCCACTCAAAGCTTGTTAATTATTGCTACTGTTAGTGATTCATCTCATTCACACTTTTAGAATCATCAATGTCTCCATTTTTTTATGCGCTCATATGAATTCTTAACTGTCACTTTATTTCGTTTTGTAAAATAAAGTAGAAGGCTCCCATCATCCATGTGTAATTTGAATTGAACCAATGTTATGGTTTTGTGATTGAAAATGTGGATTGTGATTTGGAGAATTTAATGCATTTTCTTATACTGTGTGCAAAGCGAATCACGCCAAGGTTGACCAACCTCTTGCATCGTAACTAGTTTATTAGAAAATGAGTGAGGATTTTGATTGAGAGTAGCAGAGTTATTAATTGTGAACAATGGAATGCAGTTGAATTTAAATGCATGTTGGCAAAAATTAATTTGGAGAAGGGACGGTATACAGACAGTACACGTGAAAGTTGCAGTGACAACATGAATGGCTGAATTTAGCTGTTTACACTACACAATTTTTCAGGACTTTTTCACGGATTCAGTATTCATACTATAATTATCAATGTTTATACTATTAAATTGTTAACAATTGTTTAATATTTAAATATGTTTTTCTTTTAATAGTCATTAAAACATTACAATTGAGATTTACTAAATTTGAATTACCTTATATAAATAAAACACATTTAGAAAAAGTAAAAAAACACTGAAAGATTGCTTGAACCTTTTGGAGCGTTTATTTTAAAGGAAATGAAGAAAAGAAATTGTATGTATCAACCTGTAACGTTGAAATAAACTGTGTAATGCTCATCTCTGAATGAGAATAAGGGCTCCAAAAGAAAGTTCCTGTTTGCGCCTTTAGCCACAAAACTCAGAGGATTGTATTGGCTCAATCCATTTTGAGAGAAAAAGCTTGTTGCTTGGTTAAACGTAGCATCAGAATCAGATTTGCAACTGAGCTTGACTCTTGCAATTGAGCTTAAACCACTATACACATAACAACCCTTGTTGCTCTGTGCTTCTAAAGATATGGTATCATTTCTTCCATCCAATCCTGGTACCACAAGAAAAACAGAAGATGGCTTTTTATCTGAGGAATCTACAACGAGAAGAGGTTTATCTGCTCCTTGGTGAATCACATTCATTCCAGGAAGATCAAATGGTTCGAGCATCACTGTCCTATTATAGGCATCTGCCGATGTTGATAAAAGTGAGGAAGATTCTTTTGGAACAAGCCTAAAAGTTGCCTGAAGAGCCAAGTCAGTTCCGGATACTGGAAGCTTTTGCATTCCAAGTGTTTGGTTTGAATTTGCCAAAACAAAAGTTGATTTTTCAAAGAATTGGGAAAAAGCAACTAGTTGACTGTTGTAACTGGCTGGAATAGGAGTAATCCATTCAGAACTATTAGCCCCGGATTTAAGGTCCCAATCACCACCGAGGGTATGGCCGGCAAGAAGATAAGGACCATAAAGAATTGCTTGAATAGATGCATATTCAGGCCTGTCATCTGGATTCAGTTCAGAAACACTATCAGTAATATAACAAACTTTTTGTCAGAAATACATGCTCTGACAGAAAAATATCAGCACATAGATTATCCTGTGAAGCTACCTTTTATGGCCTCTGTTCTTGTGGTAAGGGGCAACTGAAGGGTCAGGTCGTTACCAGCATTCCACTGTCTTGTGAGTGACAAAAAGTTTCCTAGAGGCCACAAAATAGACATTCGTAAGGTTTCTTTTGTTAATTTTTTCTGTTAAAAAATTCACAAACATATATTTCTAGGGTACTTGCTGCAAAACAACTTATCTCAAAATTAATTAGAAAACCAAAAATAGACAGTTCTCACTTATTTAATGACTTCCACTAATTATTTTTTAATTTTCAAAAAATTTTAACCAATACCTGATAATGTGTTAGAAAGTGTGTTGGTAACAGTCATTATTCTCATTTGGTGGTCGAACATTGTAGCATCTTGTGTGCATGTGTGCAAAATCAGATACGCAATAGAATCTCTGCTTTTGGATAATAAAAAGGAAGTAAAGAGAGATTCACACCTGGAGTTGGAAGAGATAAAGTTTCACCATTTAGTATCGCCTTGGCACCGTCTAGACTAGTCCAAGTAGGCACTCGAAAGTTTAATGTAGCCCAAGTAAGTACTTTCTGCATCAAACCAAAAGAATTATGAAAAGGATTTAACACATTGAAAAATAAAATCATTAGTTCAGAAGTGTTTACACGGCAGAAACACTGCGAATCTTGACCATATTATGAAGACGTCTACTCTAAATGGTATCTAAGGTGAATATTAAGCTGACATAAAACAATGTCACAGTTACCTCAAATGGAGAAAACGTAAATGTCACTCGTAAGTAAGGATCCCATGAAGCAGCTGGAACAACTGTCTGATTGAGCCAAATTTTTCCAGATTTCCAATTAAATGAGCTTGATATGTACTGAATGACGTAAAGTGTAGCATTTTTCCCTTCTTCTTCGAAATATATAGAATCCCCCAACTTTGAGAATGATTCAATTCCTAACAAACAAAGAAAGATGAATTTTGAACAAATGACTATAAGAGTATGGTGAAGTTGAAAAAGAATACGAAGAATTCTGGGAAGTATATAAACAAAAATGCACACCCGTTCCATAGCAGCACCAGAAATCTTCCAATGGTCTTCCCCAACTATGGTAAGTTTTAGCCTTGGAAACCCCAAGACCTAGTGGAAGCATATAAATCATCACTCCAGGATCTGTTCCTCTTTGAATGCTGAGCACTCCATTGGTTAATGCACGCTCATAATAGTCTGCATAAGACACTTCTTTGGTCCATTTAAACAGGTGGCGTGAAACCTGAAATTTTTAACTTGTATTAAGACAAAGGAAACAACACAAAGATATAGAGTAAAAACATAGATAATGAACATGTATGACGAGTTCCCAAATATGTCAAATCGAGCAGAGAAACACTGAGAGAATCAAATATGAGATAAAAGTCAAACTCACACAAAAAATTGACATTTTTTCAATTCAAAAATTTAAGACAGAGTTTGTAGATATTTTTTGTTGTATGTTGCTTAACTTTCTCAATTCTACTCAATGTGAAATTTAAATTCACACTTGAATACCTAACAAAAATTTTACCTTACTAATATATTATCTATTTAACAAAATGTAATTGCGAAAGTGAAACTCCAATTGATTGGAAAATAGCAGCTAGAGTACCTATGTATGGTACATTATGTAAGTTTTCTCCTTTAAATGACAATAAAAAACTTTCATAGACACATTTTTAACATCTCAAGCATTTCATGACGGGGTAACAAAATGATGAACGAATGGCTGTACCTTTAACATATTATAAGTCGTGCATGATTCTTCATTCTCCGTTGATTCTAACTTATCTGCTATTCTCTTAGGATTTCTCCTATGAAAAAATAGAAAAAAGGAGTTCAGCAAAACATATGGAGTTGATTATATGAACTACTGCAAGAACTATACACTTCTGCTTGACGCCCTAGCAGCAAATAATTATTAAATGAACGATTTCAAATGCATACGAAAAAAATCTAAAGTTGCAACATCTTAATACCAGAATTCGCCGACAGATGTCCCTCCAGTTGCATAGCTGTGAGAAGAATTTATGGTTTCCATAAAGAACGTCCCAATTTGCTAACAACAATAAACGAGAACAAATCTCAGAAATTTGAAAGGCATGACCAATGTTAAGTTATTTTGGGCTAACTGATTACTTCCTATACAGCTACACAAAACATACCCAATAACATGGAACAAACATACAAATAATATGAATAGACTTCTAAATTGAACTTTGAACGACAGATATACAGCATATATACAAAAGTATGCAATAAAGCAATGTAGGAAAAAAGTTAAATGTATACCAAAAGTAAAAGTTAAAAGGACACAGACATTATAAATAGAGAAGAGATGTAAAATTTGAAATATGGACCTTATAGTTACTATAAGATAAAATGAGAGAGAGGATAATACCAATTTATGTATTTTGTTTCAATCATTCACAGTGCAAGTATACTTCTCAATCTGTGAAAGACTGAATTCCCATAATAAATGGAGTTGTTTGAATAACTATTCTTGAAGTTATATTACCGAATGAATAGGTTAATTGTGCAAGGCATTACATATTGAAAGTTCAAAAACTAAAAAAATAATATAACACCAAGGAATAGGAAAAAAATACAGTTCCATTCAAACTAAATGTAAGTGAAGCAATTTTAAGGGAAACAATTACATATATCAGCAATCTACAATGTAAGTAAAACAATTCACCTTATAAAGTGGATCGCCTGTGATTTCATACCGCCTTTGAGTTCCAACAAGAATTGGGATATGCGTATTTGCATGCAAGTCAGCTATGTCATTAGCCTACATGAGAAACGAGAATTTTAAATTTAAATCATGGGTTTTAACTTAAAATTATATACAATTTTTATACCAGAATAAAAAGGCTTAAGTTCAACCTTAGAATATCTAATTGTTTCATTTAAAGTTCAGCATAACATTGTAAATAATATTCAAGCAAACTTACAGATGTAACAGTCAGACAATTGATTTACAATTAATTTGAATGACAAACCCAACCTCTACAAACTTACAGCCACAACTACGTAATACTGTGAGGACAAAAAATGCAATCATGTTCTGTCATATAGAACACAGTTACCATTACCTGAACTGCAAGCAACCCTAAAAAGCACGGCTTGTCAAAAAGTTGAGCCAAAACCATATGCTTAGAATCTCCCTACACAGAAAAAATGACAACTTTACTTCCAAATTGATCTTTGAAGGTACATTGCGCTATAATTATGAAATTACACAAATAAAATAGAGCCAAAGAAATTACACAAACCAATTAACTTACTGTTATGCTGTATAATCTGTAGAGGACATCATTCATTCCTCCAGTTTCCTCGTTCAGTGATTGATAGTGTCTATTTAAAGTGTACTTTGTTATTACATTCTGCACTCTGTTGTAGAAGTAGTCAACCATCCACTTTACCATTTTTAGAGCTTGAGGGTTTCCAGCAAATGTATGTTGATCCAAGAGGCCAGCCAAAATCTGTCAAAAGATGAATCATTGAAATCTCGCAACATAAGGCCAAAAGCAGTTTCATACTAAAAATCCAGTTTTGATTGTACCTTGTGAATGGTATAATAGGGAGCCCAAACAGGTTGAACAGATTCAAATCGATCAAAGAACTCAGCTGGGAATGCAGATAGATATCCCGTTCCAATTTTCTGCTGACACTCAGACAGACCAGCAACCAGAGATGTCATTTTCTGTTTCAGGGTATCGTTCTGTGTGCTGGCCCACATAAGAGCTGATGCACTCAAGTAATGTCCTACACAACATAAAAAAGACTTAGGTTTTTTTTTGTCTTTCAGTCAGAAAAATTGAAAGAAAAATACCAAAGAGATTAAATAAAAACGGGACAACCGTCAGATAAAAAATATTCATCACTTTTAATCTAAAATCGCAAGAACTTTGAATTTATAGATTTTTTTTATTATATAATGCACAACTTTCTTATTTTTAACTACGCTGATACATATCATTATTCAAAAGGTATGATCCCCCACCACTTCGCATAAGCAAACGCCAAGTTAACAAAATGACTAAAATCACAAACTAAAATAATGTAAAATGACGATTGGTGATATAGATAAAGCCAATAGTCAAATTAGAAAAAAAAACAAAAAAAATAGCATCTAAATGATTAATGAAACAGACTAACCAACAAAATGTCCCCGAAGCTCAGATGTTTGGTTTTCCTACCCTCCATAAGGAGTACCAGGAGTAGGTAAACCAGCTGTCTTCCTGAAGCTCCAAATCAACCTGTCGACATCTAACATGGACAGATACTCCAAGTTTGTTCGCTGTGCTGTAGCATGAATGGAATTCTCATGCAACCTCACATCCTCAAGAGGCACTTCTTTTAGAAAACCTTGAGGTGCATTGAACACACCCATGTTCTTAATTTTCTTATACATAACCGCCCAATCACGTTGTTGTCGTTCTGACAAGAACTTCCTCGGCAGCAAATCAGCCCACGCAGATTCATCCGTTGGCGTCAAATGGTAGTGAGACATCACCTCTTGCTTCCACGTTTCATTCGTGGATGTCAATAGCTGATACTTTAAGGTATGAGATTGCGTTGGAATGTTTGTGCATTCTTTAATGGCCGCAACAGCACAACCACACAACACCAGAAACAGAAACACACTCACAAGAGCCTTCATCTTCCTGAGAAATTCAAAGTCAAACCAACAAAGCTACAAACAGAATCATCAAAGTCAAAAATATTAACCTCAGTTCAAGTTCAATTAAAACTGTAACAACCAACTAGAATTGGAACCTTACTCTTTATAATAAGTTTCACAAATTGAATCGAAAAAAAAACAAAAAAAAAAAAAAAAAAAAAAAAAAAGCAGATACCTTGGAATCTGATGTTTGAGATGATGTATAGCATATGCACGTAGGAGGGATATATATAGGGTCTAGAAACAACAGAATGCGCACTTCTTTACTAACATAATTCTTCTTGTAGAAACAAACTAATTTTTTATTTTTTTTTATGAAACTTAACTATTTTTATTTTATTTTATTCAGTTTATTTTTTTAAAATATTTTAGTTTTGATTCTGTATCCGTGTAAATTTTGTTACTTGTAGATAAAAACGTGTTACTATACTATCTCTTTATTTGACCCCTCATTCTTTCTATACTTATTTATAAGTAAATATAAGAATTTTAGTCATTTATACATCATTTAATAATATTATTATTTAAATCTTTTACTTTTAATTACAGCCTAATCATCTTTAGTTATACCATGGTAATATTCATGGTTTATTTAGTAGATGGATAAATATATTTTAAACAATATTGGAAATTAATAAATTTAATGCAACATTCTTAATTTTGATTAATAAAGATATTTAAAGAAAATATCTTTAGTTATATAATTATTGCCTAATCATCTTTGGCTTTACCATTAATATGCCACTAAATATGATATGATGCTCCTATTCATTTCATTCATATGTTCCTTTTTACTTCTTAAAATGCTTCTTCCCAATACAAAAATAAAAATCGCCATGCCTAATTTCTCATAATAACATTATTATTATTATAAAAAACATAACACCGGTTGATCTTTTTTATTTAAATAACATAAATTAATTTTAGAATTTAAAACTTTAAGAAAGTTATGTAATAATGATTTAACTGAATTATATAGAAAATCTGAGATAATAGTATATAGGGAGATTTTGGGGTTATTAAATAATATTATATTTTTCTATAAAAAATTATAGTTACTAGATAATGTTTAATTAGATATTAAAACAGGTGTTTGGTCAGGTTCTTTACTCAAATATTTTAGAAAATTATCTAATTTATATTATTCTTTAAATATTTTATGAAAATTAATTAAAAACTATAACAAAATTATTTAGAAGACTGTTAAAATATATTTTTCTTATCTAAATATAAGAAAAAAAATTGACACTGATATAAAAATGAAGGAATAGATACAAATTTATTTTTGAACAAAATAATTATTTTTAAACATGATATGGATATTACATAGAATAATTGAAAATAAAATTTTAAAATTATTTTTAGTAAAGTAAAACTACTTTAAATATATTCATAATAAAAAATAATTCTTTATTTTCTATTATTTAAATCATTAAATATGAAAAATAAATATTATTATAAACTATTGTAGTTCATGTGAGATTTCCAATAATAGTGGATACTTAACAATAAATGTAGATAACCTAACTGTTGATTTACATTAACTTTTAATAATGGATAAATGGGTTTACCAATATTCTTCAAAAATGATTCTCGTTCACTAAATCAAATTAATATTAATGCAATAAAATAATACCTATATATATATATATATATTTATATTTCAAAATTTTGAATTAATGCATAATTAATTATACAATAGTATTTATTAATTAATGAGATAACATTATACTTAGCCCATACAAATCATAACATTATTAATTGGTTTCTTGAGCAAACTATTAACAATACAACTTCTATTAAATTATTTATTAAAATACAAACATTTATGTTTGGATTTAATGATTTAACAAATAGGAAATACGGAGTCTTTTTTTTTCTAATGTTTTTGTATGAAAAACTTATCATAACAAATATATCAATGAATTTTTTAGTTTAATTAAATTTTAAATATATTATAAGTTTTAATTGATTATTGAATACTAAAATATAGCTCCAAATAAAAACTAATCTAGAATTTAGTTTTAAAGATAAATAAGATAATACCTAAATATATTTTCTTAACAGAAAAGTTTAAATAAATAGAAAAATATGTTTTTATTCTTATAACAACTATAAGCTCCTTTTATCTTTAAAAACATATACATTTTCATTCTTATGAAAATCACTATTACTCTAAAATCGCTTATTTTTAAAGTTATATATCTTATCTCTAAATTTTTGATATTATAAGTTATCAGAATGAGAGTCTGCCATCAGACTCGTGAAGTGATGGCGATTAGAGTAAGACTGTCTTAAATCTTAGATTGAATTGTTCGTGATTTTAGATTTTTTTAAAACTCTGTAAATTAAGGTAAAGAAAACTAATTGTATATTTTTTATGTTAGTTTGAAATATAAATTTATCTAAATTGATGATATTTGGTAAGGGAAACTAGTATGAATATTTTTAGTAGATATTGTAATTATTGTTTTGTGAATTCAAGTAAGGGAAACTAATTTTATATTGTATATTTTTTTTATATTAGTTTGAAATATAAATTTATCTAAAGTTATGATATTTGGTAAGGGAAACTAGTATGAATGTTTTTAATAGATATTGTAATTACTTGTTTTGTGAATTCGGGTAAGAAAAACTAATTATATGTTTTTTTTTATGTTAGTTTGAAATAGAATTTTATCTAAAGTGATGATATTTGGTAAGAAAAACTAGTATGAATGTTTTTAGTATATATTGTAATTACTTGTGAATTCGGTTAAGGAAAGATAATGATATGTTTTTTTTATGTTAGTTTCAAATAGAAATTTATCTAAAGTGATGATATTTGGTAAGGGAAGTTAGTATGAATATTTTTAGTAGATATTAAATTATTTGTATTTGGGTAAGGAAAGCTAATTGTATGTTTTTTTATGCTAATTGTATGTATTTTTATGTTAGTTTCAAACAGAAATTTATCTAAAGTGATGATATTTGATAAGAGAAACTAATATGAATGTTTTTAGTAGATATTATAATTATTTGTTTTGTGAATTTGGGTAAGGGGAAACTAAATGTATGTTTTTTATGTTAGTTTCAAACAGAAATTTACCTAAAGTGATGATATATGGGAAGAGAAACTAGTATGAATATTTTTAGTAGATATTGTAATTATTTATTTTGTAATTTCTGGTAAGGAAAACTAGTTGTATATTTTTTATATTAGTTTCAAATATAAATTCATTTAAAGTGATATTTGGTAAGAGAATCTAATATAGAGATTACAATTACTTTTGTTAAAGGAAGCTAATTGTAGTTTTTTTTATGTTAGTTTGAAATAGAAATTTATCTTAAAGTATTATTTAGTAAGGAAAACTACTATGAATGTTTTTAGTAAATATCGTAAATGAATGTGCATTATGTATGAATTTGAAATAATATTAAAACTTATTTATTTATTTTTTACAATTACTCTATTATTTTATTTGTATTATTAATAAGATATTATGGTTATTATTTTTATTTTCAATACATGGTTATTATTTTTATTTTCAGTACAGTGATCACTTCAAATTTTTTTTCTCTAATTTCATCAAACTTATCAATCCATTCACTTATTTATTCCTCAAGAAAGAATTGATCAGTGAATTGAAATAAATTAGAGATGAAAAAAAGTAAACTAATTTACAAGTCAAAAATAAAAAGCCTAAGCAATAACCACACTATCTTTATGATAGAAAAATCAAACATACTTACGTGGAAATAAAAAAAATGTTTTAAACACTCATAAAACAACAATTTTTAATAAAAGTTTGATTGAAAAAAAACTCTAACATATAATGAGATAGTTAAAGATTACAATAAAACCTAATTTTTATTGTATCACACCTTTATAATAGAGAAAGAAACATAAACCTCCCTATTTTATGAAAAACTCATGAATAATATAACACGGAAAGTAATTATAGACAGGTTTTATTACTAAAAAGAGTTAATAACCAATTAAATCATTATTTTTTCTTAATGAACATGTTCCCTTCCTTTGTTGTAAAACATTTTCTATTAAATATAAATAAGTTTTAACTATTGTTATTTATTTTGTTTAATCTTATTTTATTAAACTGTATTCTTTAAATGCCTTAACTTTAATATATTTATATATATATATATATATATATATATATATATATATATATATATATATATATATATATATATATATACATATACATATATATACATATATATCATATTAGAAAATTAATAAAATTTAATAAATTAAAATATCTCCCTAATCAATTTAATTTAATCTTATTACTTATAAATATTAATGACTCATTTACATCACAATTTCATTGTCTGAACTAAAAAGGACAAAAAAAATTTACCATAATATTTTAGTAATTAAAAATAGACCTTTTACATAACCTAATTTCCTACATCTTAATTATCTAACTCAAACTAAATCTCTTTTATATTATCATTTGTGACTGTTCTTAAAATGATGTGATAGTAAAAGATTAATTTGCAAATGAAAAGAAACATGATAATATTAATTAATATTTATTCAAAAATATAATCACTTTTGTTTATTTAACAATTTACTCTTTCTATATTTATTTATAAGAAAAAATACATTATTTTCAATTATTTATTTTCTTGAAATACTATTATTTTAAGTAATATCTAACATTTGATTACATTATTATCTTATGTATTTTCTTACACACTACTAATAAGAATATTTCATGACAAACATTAAGAATAGATAAAATTTAATGAAATTAACTTGCCTCCTATTTTTGTGAATTAAGTTTTTCCTTTCTTATAAATTCCAAAATTTCACTTCACAAAAAAATGTGTATTTTTGAAACAACATTAGTTTGTATTTTCTAATTTTATTCTTATATTTCAATTAATTTTTATGAAAATCATGAAATTTGACTGTTTTTGTTAGTATCTGGAAAATAACTTAGAAGCCGATATATATATATATAATTTCACTGTCACACATTCATATAATTATGTAAATAAAGAAATAGATATTTATTTTTAAAAAATGGAAAAATAATTATTCTATCAGAAAACTATATTTAACAAAGTTACAAGAAGATCTCTCGTAACAAAATAAGTTTTGCCTATATAATGTGTCAACTGCACATTATCAATCTAATTTCTTTTGAAGGGTCACTCTCATCTCTTTAACTTTTAGTTGAGGGAGTGGATTTAAGAAAGTGAAAAAGAGTAGTTGAAATAAAAGTACGGATCTTTAGATTAAGAGAAAGATGATAAGAAATGAAGAGAAAATTTATAAAAATTTGTAAATTATGTGATAGATATAATTGATAAAATAAATTTGGAATAGATAAAATTAAATTAAGTATAATTCATAAAATAAAATTAAAGATAAAATTAAATTATTATTGTTAATATTATTATTATTAATTATTATGTATGATTTTATTATTATTTTTATTTTTTAACATTAATATTATTAGCATTTAATTTTTATAATATATTATTTTTATTATTATTTTATACATTTATTATTATATTTAATAATTTTATTCAATTTATTTATTTATTTATTTATATATTTAACATAAAATATATATTAAAAAATTAAATTAATTAATTTTATTAATTATTTTAACAATCTTAAATTATTATATATAACTTTTTATTATTTATTATTTAAAATAAATATTTGTAACGTATTTTATTTAATTATAATTAAATTTATTTTTTTTATATTTTTTATTTAATTATCAAACTTTCCTTGCATTTCTTCCTTGGAAAAAAAAGAAGAAAAGTTTCATACATTTTTTTTTTGTTATTCATAAATGCACGTTTCATTTTTCCAACTTTCTCTTACTTTCTTCAATGCACGCACGCCTTTCCATTGTGTGAAGGAAGGAAACAAGCGCTTAAAGACAATTATGGCATAAAAAAGATTTAAAGTATTTTATAATATATCAAATTTATAACATTGATATTTTTTTTTTCTTTTCCATAAGTAAAAAGAGTACATTTATATAATTTAGAAAAAAATCCTTGTCTTTATGGTTTTATGACAAAAGAAAGAACTATGACACTGACAATGTTAGTGAAAAGTAATGGTTGGAAGTGTGATGGTGAAAAATATATTCTAAAATTCATATGGATTTGGCTGGGTAAATTGGTTGGGAGGTATATGTATGGAACATGCATAGGGTAAGTGAAATATTTAGGAAAAAGATTGCTCTTAGATCACGGTGAAAGGAGGGAAAGGTTGGTTAGAGTCATAAGAATAAGCTTCATACTAAGTAGTGTTGGAGAGATAAAAGGTGTATGGGATGAACTAGTCACGTGCGATCCACTTTATATGAGAAAATTTTTTCAATGTTGTGTTTGTTCTAAGGTGAATATTGTTGATAAAAATGAATTTAGATGTGTTTATTTATATCCGGTAATGTTTAAAATAGAAAGAAAGAAAAGTCACGTTAATTATGATAAAAGAATCGAAATGTCTTTATGTTTTTGTGTTTTTTTTTTATGTATGTAGTATTTTTGAGCTATGTAGTAAAGATTTGTGAGTCGTGCATTAGAGATTCTAAAGCTATATTTAGAGATTTCTTTTCATTGTTAGTTGAGTTTGAATTTATTAAAAAGCTTCAATTGGTGTCTTCAGATCACACTACTTCGTTGTGTGTTTTGTTGGTGCTTCTCTACTTTGTGTGGTTGCGTTTACATGATAATTGTGGCTGTTGTAGTGTGAAGAGAAGTTGCAGTGGTTAGTAGGTCGTGCAGCTAAAAGGTGAAGAACAATGATCGTGGAGGTGGTTTGGTGGTGCTTGGTTGCGAGTTGGTGGGCAAGATCAATTGATAAGTTGATCAAATGAAGATAGAGATTGGTTTTGAAGTGTTACAATAACAACATAATGGTATGCAAAAACATAATTGATTATGTGCTTCATTTTGAAGTGTAATCGATTATGCATACCTCATAATCGATTATTTCTTGTTTTGTTTCTCTGTACATTTCTGTCTTGTTAGACTGTCTAATGCATGTTAGATCATCTAGTATTTGTTAGATAGTCTAGTTTTATTAGATCAACTAATATTCATTAGATGGTCTAGTGTTGTTAGATCGTCTAGTGTTGTTAGACTGTTTAGTGTGTGTTAGAGTGTCTTGCGGTTGTTTCCAATCAAGAAGGCTAAAAATATTCTCATACCCAAATCGGTTAAGATGACTTTATTTTGAAGATGACTTTATTTTGCTCCCACACCTTTTCAAACATCATTAAAGGTCTATTTATTGTTGCTTCCAATCAGGAGAGATAAAAAAAAGCTTAGTCGGTATAGTAAAAATCAGTGAAATCAATAAAATTGGGGAAAAAAAGTCAATGTAAATTGAGATTTGATGGTGGCAGCTACTGCTACTCCAAGACTCACAATAGAGGAGTTGATAAAGAAGGGAAGGGTTCACAAAGGTGTGTTGAATAAGTTAGTTGTGTTAACCACTAGTGGTAATTTGTCAATAATTGTGAAGGTCATTGTGGTTTTGGCAGATGCGTCCATTAAAGTGGGAAAGATTCAAGTAATAGTGATTTTGTGAGGATAAAAACATTATGAAGGTCATTGTAACGTGGGTTGTGCGAGGAGAACATGCCAATTTGATACGGACGAAGAACTAAACTACTCTAAAATATTTGTATCCGTAGCTAAAAGACAGATAGTTTTCTTCCCATAGGTAAGAAAATAAGAAAAGTACATTTATATAACCTAAAAACATGTCATTAACTAAATTATCACTCTAAAGGTATCATCCTCTCATTTTAAGAAATTAAAATCATAAACTACATATTATAAATATCATTTTTAATATTTTAGGACTATCTTTTGAACCATCTTCTTTTTCTTTTTCGGAGTCCCAGTGGACTCAATCTATCAAATCAAATTATTAATGATATGGCATTATTCTTAAGTATGTGCTGATTAATTAAAAGTTAATTCTCTGCCTATAAATAAATAGGTTTACACAGAACATGCCAACTAAATTTTGATACAGTGTAAGTAACTAAAACAGCTACACTCAGTAGTGAGATATATCATCACTTCTCTTACCCCTTGCTTCTTTCCATTTATATAAATGAATACACAGAAAGTTCAAGTCACAGGAAGATATTCATCTTCTTTCTACATTTGTTTATTGATTACTTGAACTTTTGTAGATGAAGTACATTATAAGGGGAAAAAATTGTATCAATCTTGAATGTTGAAATATACTGTATATGGCTCATCTCTGAATGAGAGTAATGGCTGCAAAAGAAAATACTTGTTTGCTCCTTTAGCCACAAAACTGATAGGATTGTATTGGTTCAATCCTTCCCTAGCAACAAAGCTTGTTGCTTGGTTAAAAGAAGAATCAGAATCAGAATCAGATTTGCAACTGAGCTTGACTCCTGCACTAGAGCTTAAATCACTATACACATAGCAGCCCTTGTCACTCTGTGATTCTAAAGATATGGTTTCATTTCTTCCATCCAATCCTGGTACCACAAGAAAAACAGAAGATGGCTTGCTATCTGAAGAATCTACAATGAGAAGAGGTTTATCTGCTCCTTGGTGAATCACATTCATTCCAGGAAGATCAAATGGTTCTAACATCACTGCTCTATCATTAGCATCTGCCAAAGTTGAAAACTTTGAGGAAGATTCTTTCAGGGCAAGCCTAAAGGTTGCTCTTTGAGCCAAATCAGTGCCAGATTCAGGCAACTTTTGCATTGCAAGTGATTGGTTTGAATTTGCCAACACAAAAGTTGATTTTTCAAAGTCTTGGGAAAAAGAAACTAGTTGGCTATTGTAACTGGCAGGAACAGGAGTGATCCAATCTGCGTCTTTAGCTTCAGCTTTAAGGTCGTCCCAATCACCGCCACTAGTGTGACCGGCAAGAAGATAAGGACCATAAAGAATTGCTTTAACAGATGCATATTCAGGCCTGTCATCTAGATTTGGTTTAAAAACAGTATCAGTAATTTTACCAGTTTTTTTATTAGAAATTCTAGTATTCAAGGCTCATGGATTTTCTCGTCAAGCTACCTTTTATGGCCTCTGTCCTTACGGTAAGTGGCAGCTGAAGGGTGAGCTTGTCACTAGCACTCCATTCTCTTGTGATCGAGAAAAAAGACCCTGGAGTCCACAAAATAAAACATTAGAACATTACTTCAATGTTTCAAGTGTTCATTTTTCTGTTAAAAATTACACAAATACTATTATTTACTGCAATAAATAAGATAAATGTGTTGGGAAAATTAAGAAAAAAACACAGGAGAAATCTAATAACAATGAGACTAGAACCAAACAGATAACATCTAAAATATGTATTTTTTAACTTTCTTATTTTTATTCGATTTTTAGTCGACGAGACTAGAGTCACACTTTATTTCTTAATAAAATGCAACAATTTCTGCTTCTGGATAATAAAAAAGAAGTTAGACATTCACACCTGGAGTTGGCAGCGATAAAGATTCACCATTTAACGTCCCCTTGGCACCATCTAGACGAGTCCAACTTGGTAATCGAAAGTTCAGTGTAGATGAAGTACTCTGCAGAAGTGAAAAACTTAGGTTGTAGAAGAAAAATGCAGAGGATCTTACATTCCATAACTAGACTGAATCGGTTATAATGAAGCTTTTGTACTCTAAAAGGTATCAAAGATGAATATTTAGCTAAAGGACATGCCACACATCCCATAAAACAATGTCACGTTTACCTCAACAGGAGAGAACGTAAATGTCACTCGAAGGTAAGGATCCCATGAAGAAGCCGGAACAACTGTCTGATTGAGCAAAATTTTGCCAGATTTCCAATTAAATGAGCTTGATATGTACTGAATAATGTAAAGCGAAGGATCTTTCCCTTCCTCTTCAAAATAGATAGAATCCCCCAGCTTTGAGAATGATTCAATTCCTAATAAACAGAAAAGGAAATTGAAATAAGAGTATGGTGCAGTGTGATGCAGTTTTGAAAGTACATAAACAAAACAATCTTATACCTGTTCCGTAGCAGCACCAGAAAGAGTCAAACGGTGTTCCCCAACTATGTCCAGTTTTAGCCTTGGAAACCCCAAGGCCTAGTGGAAGCATGTAAATCATCACCCCAGGATCTGTTCCTCTTTGAATGCTGAGCACTCCATTGGTTAATGCACGCTCATAATAGTCTGCATAAGAGACTTCTCTGGTCCATTTAAAGAGGTGGCGTGAAACCTGAAATGATGAATTAACATGTTATAATAGTTTTCTCTCTTCTGACAATTAAAATGACTATGAAAAAAATTCATATACTAATGATTGGTTGTACCTTCAACATATTGTAAGTTGCGCATGACTCTTCATTCTCTGTTGTTCTTAAGTTGTCTGCTATTCTCTTCGGATTACTCCTGTGTAAAAGTTGAAGAAAAAGAGTTAAGAAAGATATCAAGAATTTGTTATTAACTAATTAAGAACGTAAGACTTCCACTTGATGCCCTTGTAACAAACAGTTCTTCAAAAGATGATTTCAAATGCAGATGAAAAAACTAAAACTAAAAAGGCAAAATCTTAATACCAAAACTCGCTGACTGATGTCCCTCCAGTTGCATAGCTGTGAGAAGAGTTTACGAGGTCCATAAAGAATGTTCCAATTTCCTAACACCAATAAACGAACAAATTTCACAAACTTAACAAATGTTACGTCGTAACGGGCTTAAATATTGCTTCCACTTTAACTATACTAAACATTACCCAATAAAGGGACCAAACAAAGAAATCATTCAAACTTGATAAATATATACCAGTATTATCTACTATCTGAGTGAAGCAAATCACCTTATAAAGTGGATCGCCTGTGACTTCATATCGCATTTGAGATCCAACAACAACTGGGATATGTGTATTAGCATGAAAATCAGCTATGTCATTAGCCTACATGAGAATAAATAGTCCCAAGTTCAACATCCAAATATCTCATTGTTTCATTCAGAGATCAGCACAACATCATAAATAACGCAGAATAAACTTTTTTATGCATAAAAGTGGAAAATTGACTGCGTATTTTCTTCTTTACAGTATCTGTTTTCATAAACATTTGTTATATGAAAAACCATACTATTTCACTAAGGTTTTCCCGCATAAACATTAAAATTGAAAAAGGGCAACCCTTAAATTTTATATGAAAACTTTTACAAAAGTAGGTACTCATCTAAAAGTTAAGACTACTTTGAAATTTCAATATAACTGATTTAAAAAAAAAATTGAAATTCTGTCACAACTAAATAGCAATTCTGTCAAAAAGAAAACTTTTAGCGATACCTGCACTGCAAGCAACCCTAAAAAGCAAGGCTTGTCAAAAAGGTGAGCCAACAATAGATGTTTAGAATCCCCCTGCATACAAGAGAATGACAATTTTACTTCCAAATTGAAGTTTACAGGTACCTTGTGCTATAATCAGGAAAACCTTTAAAATTTATAACGCAACTTTGTTAACGCTCATGCTTAAATATAAGAAGTATACAATTCAAGAACATCATACAAACGAATCAACAACGGAGTTGAAGAAATTATACAAACCAGTTAACTTACTGTTATGCTATATAATCTGTAGAGGACATCATTCATTCCTCCAGTTTCCTCGTTCAGTGATTGATAGTGTCTATTTATGGTGTACTTTGTTATTACATTCTGCACTCTGTTGTAGAAGTAGTCAACCATCCACTTTACCATTTTTAGAGCTTGAGGGTTTCCAGCAAATGTATGTTGATCCAAGAGGCCAGCCAAAATCTGTCAAAAGATGAACAGTTGAAATCCCACAAAAGAAGGCCAAAAGCAGTTTGATACTAAAAATCCAGTTATGATTGTACCTTGTGAATGGTATAATAGGGAGCCCAAACAGGTTGAACAGATTCAAATCGATCAAAGAACTCAGATGGAAATGCAGATAGATATCCACTCCCTATTTTCTCCTGACAAGCATACAGGCCAGCAACAACAGATGACATTTTCTGCTTCAGGCTATCATCGTGTGTGCTCGCCCACATTAGAGCTGATGCGCTCAGGTAATGCCCTTCACAGTGCCAAAAACAAATAACCATAAATTAACTCTGAAAAGTGAATTGCAGAGACTCAACATATCAGTTTCTGAGGATATCTCAGAAGTTAGGAACAAACCTCAATCCTAGTAATAAATACAGTCAGTAATTGAAGTCCAAGGGATCCTTTAGAATAAGCATTACATATAGAAAGACAACCTTCACAAAACTCGAAAACATTTGTTGCTGTTTGTATATAGCAAAACATTATCTGTGAATATTGCCTAAATTTCCTCAATATTTTATGTAACTAATAGTTCAATCTTCTTTTTTTACCAGTTCTGAGCAAAAAAGTGGAAAAAGCATTGCCAGAAAAAGAGCCTTCAACGGTTATGCCCTTTCGAATCTTTGAAAGTAACCTACCAACTACAAAGTTATTAAGCTTTGATTGCATTTAAGCCTTTCCTATTTAGCTATTGGATTCGGTAAAGTTGTTTTTTCCGGCAGTTATACTATCAATGCATAAAGATCAAATGACTCAAATATTAAATGTGTTTCAAGTCAGAGTTGCCAAAAACATGAGCCGTCAGATCTTCATCTAATGGTTCTGAGTCGTTGAAAGTTTGATTCTGTGGAAAAACTGAATCCAGGGAATCCGGATCTGCTCCTTATAGGAATTCATTATTAGCATGTGGAAGGTGAGTATGAGTATAAAAGGGTGATTATACAGAAACACCCATTTTGTACTCAACACGCATCCAACACCAATAAAATAGCATTTTTATTAGGATGAATCAACTACAAAAGTAAAAATATTATTTTTTTTATTATGTGTTAGAAGGGTGTAGGAAAATTTATACATGTAAAATTTTCCCACACATAGCAGAAAACTGGAACACAAGTTAGTCATGGCAAAGGGAAAAAGAAAAGACAATGGTAGCAGTTAAGGCAATTAATGGAATAAACTAACCAACAAAATGACCCCGAAGCTCAACTTCTGGACCTTCCCACCCTCCATAGGGAGTCCCAGGAGTGGATAGACCAGCTGTCTTCCTAAAGCTCCAAATCAATCTGTCCTCATCCAACATCAGCAGATACTCCAAGTTTGTGTGCTGTGCTCTGCCATGGATTGAATCCTTATGCAACCTCACATCCTCAAGAGCCACTTCTTTCAGAAATCCTTGAGGTGACTTGGACACACCCATGTTCTTAATTTTCCTGTACATCATCCCCCAATCATGTTGGTTCTGTTCTGTCAAGAACTTCCTCGGAAGCAAATCAGCCCAAGCACTTTCATCCGTCGGAGTCAAATGGTAGTGAGACATCACCTCCTCCCTCCAAGTTGCATTCTTTGATGTCAATAGCTCATACCTGAATGTATGAGATTGTGTAGGAATGTTTGTGCATTCCTTAGCAACACCATAACCACACAATGTAAGGGCCACAAACACCAATAAGAAAGTCTTCATCCTCCTGAGAAATTCACAACAAAAATTAAACCACAGTAAAACCAATCAAAACAGTAACCAAAAAGCACAAACATTACCAGCAGACCAGCTCAATTAATAACCAATTACACTTGGAAGTTAGAACACAATCCTGAAGTTAATAAGTATGATTGAACAAATTGAATAAGCAAGACAAAGGAAAAGGTAGTGATATACTTAAGCCTTCGTAAATGAATAGAGTTGGACCATAAATAGAAACAGAGAGAGATAGAGGAGGGCAAAAAAGAGAAATAATTTAAGACAGCATAGACATGTGAAGGAGACTAAATATATAGGCACTAGAAAACAAAGCAGGTTAGAGTAAAGTGCAGGTGCAGCCAAAGAAGTGACGCTGAAACTCATCTCGTGAAAGGCAAGGTTTGGATTTGGTAACAGGGAAAGCAATCTAAATTCATGAGGTGGAACACAACACTATCCGCAATTCAAGAAGGGAAGAGTGTGAAGAGAGAGGTAAGAATGAATGAGCTCTAGTAATAGAACAAAACAAGTTGTCTTAACTATAGGGACAAATAGAGAGAGAGATAAAACGCACCCCACAAAACACATATAAACAATGAAAAAGTCACGGATGAACAATGGTCATATTACACAAATGGGTGGGAAAGTATGGGAAGGAATGTTTATGTGCTGAAAAGGTTGGAGGTGGAGTTGGTTGACAAGTCACGACTTGGGATGTGTGTCTATGTGCAGTGCAGTTATCCTTTTTATAGTTTTAGCGTCAGAATTAGTATCTTAGGATTAGTGAACATTTTTGGTTTTTTTGGTGTTCATATGTTTGTGTCCCGTGACCAAGGATGCATACAATGTAGGCCCAGAAACGAAGCCATGAATTTTCTCCATTTATAGTATGGCCCCTGAGCCAACCTATTAGCTTTGGTAAACAGTGACACCAACCATCCACCCAGCATTATTCACCATCACATGCTCATGAAATAGATCTAACAAATAGCTCATTGAGAGTCGTAATGAGCCAGAAGGGGAAAAACAACTACTTGCATGAAAGAGATAATCTCTAATGCAAAAGTTAAACCCTATTTCTGCATTTGCACGTGAAAACCTGCATCAATGTTACACTTCAGTGACAAAATTTTCAAAGATAACAAATCACATAGAATTAAATTGCACCTCTTTGAGAATTTTGCCCACTTCAGAAAGCCTAAACTTAAGAGTAATGTGAGAGTATTCACATTAATCCTTTCATTAACACTCTCTCTGACCACTTAATAGCATTCTCTTTAATATTTTATTTTATATAATATAATGTTACATTTCTTATTTTAATAATACAAAATTATATTATTATAAAGAGTAATTATTTTCCTTGCGGCCACTTAACCAGTCTCCAACTATTTTTTTTTTTCCTGCAGAAAAAATGACCCTGTTCTTACTTTAATCTTTGCTTCGCATAAAGATGCATGAAGAAGGTATTAGTTTTTTATTATAAAAAAACATTAATTTAGTTATGGCTTTAAGGGAAGAACATTGTTTTTTTTTTTTTTTTTTTTTAAATATTAGCAGGTGTGTCTCTAAGAATTTTCTAAACTTGTTCAGTTAGTATTTTTGTGTTTATTTTAATGAAAGACAGCAGCATACATGTTTATTTATTACATCGTTTTACTATTGTGGAAGTATCTTTGCAGAGTATCCGTTTAATATATTTTTTAATTTTAGAGTATTTTAAGCCACAGGTGAAATTATGTCTCATATGCACATGAATTTTAAAATTAAAAACTGATACTTTTATATGTGGGTCATACTAATTCGTATAGAAGCCACAATATTTATTTGTTAATTAAGTTTAGTAAATTAGTAGACTCAACCATGGATAATCATACATAAGTCATTGGTTTGAGTAAGAAGTGAACTCAAATTTCCTAAATAATTTTTTTAGTGTCCACTAAAGATGATTATTTTTGTTAGGCCAAAAACTTTAAAAGTGATTTTTTTTTTTTTAAATTATCCCTTTATGAGAAGACTGAAACAAACAGGCTGCAGATTTAGAAGTGCTTATTTTGTTTTAAAATCCTAATAAACCCACAATTTTAGAAGTGAATATTTTGATTGAAAAACTTATCTTATGAGAAAACTATATCTAACGGGTAAAAAATTTTAAAAGTGGTTTTTCTGCTTAAATTTTTTTTTTTTTTTTTTTGAGAAACTGACCAAACGTGCCAAAAATTTTAGAAGTGATTGTTTTGTTAAAGAATAACCCAGAAAACTATAGCAAAACAAACAAATTTTTTTTCGAAGTGGTTATTTTCTTTAAAAAAAATATATATTTTACGATGACACGGTAATATAATATTTCGAAGTGGTTACTTTGTATGCATTATATGATTCTTTATACAATATTCTTTATTTAAAATTGAACTAATTGATATCGGTAAAATATTGAATATATTATTCATTATTTTATAATATAGTTGAATAAAAGTAAATATAATAGTTAGGAAATAATAATGAAAGTGATATTATTTTGATGAATGTATATATAAACACATAATTATGCATACCCAGATAGTAACTAGAAACATATACTACTGTTACATTAAGTCTTTTCAGATCAATAAAAATCTTTTTAGATCGATAGTTTGAATATAAATGATTCATTATAGTATGTTAAAGTCGTTTAAAAATAAATAATCATTATATCATTATAGTAATTTGAATTTTGAAAATAAATAATCATCATATTAATTCAAAATTTAAAAATAAATAACTATTATATCTGATTAGAATAAACCATAGTCATTTAAAAATAAATAATTATTTTATTAGATCAAAGTACTATAAATTCATTTGAAAATAAATAATCATTACAATAATTTAAAGTGATTTAAAAATAAATGATCACTACATCAAATCAAAGTAGTACAAAGTTATTTGAAAAATTGTTATCATCACAATAATCTGAACTTGTTTGAAAAAAATGACTAAAGTTGTTTGAAAATAAATAAATCATTATTATGTTATATCAAAACACTACGAAGTCTTTTGAAAATAAATAATCATTATGCAAATAAACATCACACATCATAATAATACGAAGTGGTTTGAAATAAATTACAATCACTCTCAATCCTACAAGTTATTTCAAAATAAATTATCACCTCAAAATAATCTAACTCAAAACAAATAAAATATCATCCAATCAGAATAAGTGGATTCTAACTTGTAAAACATTGAAACTCGTATGTACCTCATGTATGTAAAGGTTTGTGTACTTATCCATATCCAAGATATACTGAAATGTATCACAAAATATTAATAATAAAATCTAACCAAATCATATGTTTCTAATTAAATAACAAATATTCAACAATTAATCATGTCTTTTATTTATTTTAAATATTTTTTAAAATATTCAATCTAGATTAAAAAACCTATAAATAGTCCATAAAGTATTGACTCAATTGTCTGTTATAAGTAGACGTGTTCTTAAATTTCATCAACAACTTAGTGATAAGTTACCATAGACATAAATTTCTTAAAATCAATGCCACTTTTTTCACTTTAAGATAATCACGCTCCTTTTTAGCATGAACATTAACCATGCCTTACAATGTGATAATATAATTTTTTTTATTAGATAAATAGCATATATTTTTATCTTACAACGTAAATTATAATATTCTCTGTTGATTTCTTCTTTCGATTTCATTAGTTTTTTTAAATTAAAACAGTTATTATCTTTGTGTTTTTGAAAACTATAGGTTTTATTGACGTGTATATTTCTCCTAGCATTAAAGTCATACAGTCCCATCGTTCACGATCATTGTTCTCCCTCAATTTCCTCCCAATCTCATATGGGTTTCGCAATTTGCATGGGTCATAGATTTTGTGATTCATTACATGTTTCAGATTCAATATAATTTTGTCTTATTAGCATGATAGAAGATAACACAAACGGGATAAGAAGAAATAAAAGAGTTGAAATTTATAGAAAGGATTGGAGACCAATTGAACGAAAAGAGAAAGGTGTGGTCTTAATTATTTAGCAGTGAAGTGACATATTTAGCAAAAATAAATATGATAGTGAAATAAATAAAATTAAAATGGATTAAAAAGTAGATAGAATATTGGAGGCACATATTTATTCGTACCACATTTCATTAATACTTAAAATTTATCCATGAAATGATGTAGAAAATTGCATAATATAAAAATAATTTTTTTTCTTAAAAAGTATATAATAAAATTTAATTTGATTCGATATATTAAGTCTTACACTCCCAAATATTGAATAAAAGTATTTTGTATCTAAGATGTAAGCTTTATTAAGAGAGAATTTATTAAACTTTTACAACAACAAAATTGTAAATCCGCACATGATATATAACTACTTAACTCTACTATATAGTTAAAAAAGTTATTGAAATGTAATAAACACACTGAAATTGAGTGCTTTCTTTTTCTCATATTATTCAAATAACTTTCTTGAATACCTAATTAAAATAATTTGATATTCTTAATTTTAAACTTATAAAAGATTTATAATTTAAATGTCAGTTTAAGTTTCATATACAAATAAATTTAATAATAAATAAAAAAGATTTATTTATTTTTATTAGACACAATATCTTCTTATGGTTTATAGATGATTAATTCTTTAATTAATAATTAGTTTTATAAATATGAATATTTTGTACTGATAGTGAGATTTCAAGAAAAAACACGCGATTTTTTTTTTAAAAAACTTAAACATGAGTTAGTGTTTTGATTTGTTGAAAGCAAAGTCAAATTATGTGAGAAAAATAACGTGAAACCTTCCTTTGGAGTGTTTTACTCATACTAGGCATTGTGTTTGTTTCTAATTCGTGATACCATTATCCATCTCTATTTAAAGTAAACCCCACTCTTGTAACGTGAAACACCACTTTAATAATCTGCCTAAATTAAGCGCAAACCAGTAAACGTGATTAGGTGCAAATCAACAACTCTCGTCATGTTTACTTTCGCTTCCACATAATAATAAAATATTGCACTCTTAGACACTACAATAATTCGTATAATAATCTACGTATTTTTGGTCAGTTTTGAATTCTGAGATTCTGGATATAGCTGTTTCTTTTTGTTTTTTTGTTTAATTTTTAGTTTTGTAAGAGGTTATTCCAAGTACTCCCAATGTTTAAGGTAGTTAACAATTTGAGTGTTATAAAATATTTTTGAATCAAAGAGATTATTTTTTTATTTATTGATTTCTAAATAAACTTTTTAGTAAGTATATCAGATGTCTAAATTATCAAGGTTTTTTATCTGCTTTCTTTCTTTTACTACTCTAGATGATAATGGTGTCTGATGTCAGTTACACTTATGAATTAGATTTGTCACACCGGATCAACTTTCAATACACATATTATAGTATATAATTTGATCATATTTCTTGAATAGATAAATAAATGTTTTAAATGTGAGATTATATAAGTTGAGATTTATAACATACTTATATATTATGTTGTGTAACTTTGAATCTTCGACCATTCACATACAATAATCTAAATAATCTAAATGTGTAGTTAATGGGTATATTAACTCCTTGGATGCAGAGCCAACCACATGTGGAGAATAAATTGGATAATTTTCGATGTGGTCCACAAAATAGCTTAAAGGAAAACAGCTTTCCCTCGTACTCTTTTTTCTTTCATCAAACAACTTATGATAGGGTTTGGGTGAGGTAAATAGAAGTCGGAAACGCAAATAATTAGAGCTTAAGTAATAAAAAAACTCAATTATGACTCACTAATTAGGAGTTTTGGGATAAGTGTTTCTCACTAATTCATGCTTACTCTTAGCATGAAATATTGTCCTTTGTGATTGATTAATTAGTAACCCTACTATACATCTCATAGCAAGAAAAAGGAGTACTTGGTGGAAAGCCACCTTTTCTTGTCCGTACATAAATTTCCAAGAAAGCTATGAAACTAAGCGAATATGAGTCACACTTTGGTTTCTTGTAAGGATCAACATTTTGTAAGGATCTACCTTTTGCGTGAAGTGAACAAGGAATTACCTTCACAAAGCTTACTTCGTTTCTTATCACTAAAAAAAAGTGGGGAAATTTAATTATAATGAAGTAATAAATACTAAGATCTTCAAAAAGAAGTTAATCATAGAATCAATTAATAACTAAACTAAAAGTTTATTTAAAATAGTTGTTAATATCAATAGTTGATTGCTACGTGGTGGATTTTTCAGCTATCAAATTAATAATTAATTTTGTGGACCAATTTAGAGTGAACATTTTAACAACCGATGCTAGTGACTAATTTTAGAACTGACATGGTCTAAATAATTTAGTACTAACTTTTAATGACTAAGTTTAATGTTCACCTTGGTATTAAGGACTTTGATCATGTATAAATGCACAAAACTAAATAAGAAAAAGGCGTGAATTCTTAATTAAGTTGGCACATGATTGATCCGTGCAACACTACGTTATCTTTTGGCAGAAAATTAAAGTTTTGAGAAAGGCTTTTCTACATGGTTCAATTATATTCACATGCAGATTAGGGATAAATGGTTTTTAGCTTAATACGGCATGAACTTGAAAGCAATTTTCTGAATAAAACCAGCCAGTAAAGTTTGATGCAGTAAGTGAAAATATAGAAAAGGAATCTTAAACAAAACTACAAGATCAATAAATTTTTAAGAACGTCCTAGCATTAGAGCATACTATAAAATCATTAATGAGAACTGAACTCACATGTGTAGAAGATCTAATCTTATTTACGAGCAATTAGATAATTTGTTGCTGAAGAAGGGTAAGTGGGAAATGATGTAATGGATAGGTATTACATGTGAGACATGGGATGTAGTTCATTGCTTGAAGGGAAACACAAGTGTTGTGATAGAATGAGATTTAGCTACACTTGGTTTTCCAATTTGACACGTTTAGAAAGATGAGATGAGATTAGAGGCTTTGGGGGTGAGGCATGTGTTTGGTATTTGGTGTTGAAGCAATGGGTACAACTATGTCTATTGCTGTCACATAATTAATTTCATGATGTTGATATGCAAGTGGGATGCAACTTACGACTCATCCAAAATTTGTTGAACCACCCCCACACCATTAATTACCCTTACATTTTTTATAATCTCCCTACACTACAATGCACCCTAACCGTTGCACAAAAACATTGTCACAAAAACTTTTGTCTCTATACATGGAATGGAAATATGAAGAAGATATTCTATTGCAAAGTATTAGAAAAAAAAATTCTAAGATGAGGTTTGAATACTATGTCACAAGACATGTCCAACTAATTTCATCCTAAAAATTAATTTGATACTGGTCTAAATACTCAAAACTTATTAAAATACCTCCAATTTCTCATATAAAGTAAACAAAAAGAACATTATAATTACTTACTTTAAGAATACACACTAAGATGTTACACAATCCATTTACTAGGTAGATTAAAGCTACACACTAATTAATTTCTGAGATAGATATACAATCCACTTACATTACTGAAACTGGATAATAGAAGCTATCAAACTCCTCTTGCACCACAAAAGTCATTATCTACATTTTTCTCTTATTGAATTGTCCAAATTTTACATATAAAATTATGGTAGAAAAGGATAAAGTGTCTTCATCTTCATTCAGAGTGTCCTATTAATTTAAGCATGAATTAAGTTTTAGAATATAGTTTTGTTTGATTGGAAGCATATTCACTCCATGATGCTCAGTGACAATATATGATTGCACACTGACCAAACATCTGAATGTAATCCACAAGAGGAACACAACCCACATTGGCACAGGGCTAATGCATCACAAGTTTGAAAGTGATTAGTTCCATCTAATTCAAATTATTACCATGATCAAAGATTAGTCTAACAATTTCAATATCCTAATCATGAAAGTTAAGCTTGTTATGAATATGACTGCAATGGGCCAAGGCCTTTTAAGAAATGTCCTACTTCTTAAAAGGGAATAATGATGCAGATTATTTTATGGACAGAATCAAACAAATCCAAACAGAGAGGGCCTGTAGAACAAACACTCCATCACTCAACTTGCTATCCCCACTTTCATCTTTCTGCAAGTGATTCAAATGTCTATAAATTGTGGAGCAAACAACCACTACTCTGTGGAGGCATGATGCAAACCCCATTGGCTTAATGCTATAAACTGCATCATCTTCTTCTTGACTTTCTTTCTCTTCCAACTCCAGAAAAATGTCATCATAATTTCCCTTCTTTATGTACTCAAAATAAATACTAAACACCAACAGCTATAATTCCTTTGTGAAAAGAATTCATCTAAATCTGGCTATTAAGAGAAAGAAAAAAACAACTTCACCCATTTTTATTTTAATTCTTGTTACGTTCACATTTGTTGGGTTATAATTGATAATTCATACAACATTGAAATTTACTTGCACCATCTTAACTGATTGAATGCCACTCCATCGTTTTGTTTCAAAATGTAATGAAAGATGCTCTGATTTAGACTTATATACTATTATCAGATTCATAATTTGATTTATAATAAAGATATGATTTTTGTTGCTAAGTTATGACACATGGTATATTCTTAAGTTCCATTTTTCATTCATGAGTCAATATTTATATTTTAAGTTTTGTTTACAACATATTTATATTTATATTAAAATCATATTTAAATATAATAATAAGCTAATAAATTTAATCGTATATTTTATACTACTTATTTATTGTTGTACTAAAACAATATTTCCTTAAAATATATAAATTTCATATTTTTATGAGACAATTTATAAAAATAGTTTTTAGATATTGCCAATAAATAATAATTAATTCGTTTAATTTTATGTATATATTTTTAATACTTATATTTTAAAAATTAATTTTAAGTTAATTTTTATTTAAGATCTAGTCAGTATGTTATTTTTACATTAAATAAAAAAGAATAGTATTACTTAAAGACATAAAAGATATATGGTATCTTATTAAAAATGTAAGGGAACTGAGGGACTTTTAGAACTAGAAGGATGTAATTGTTATTCTTTTTTTAAAATTTAAGAAATATAATTGTTTATTTCAAAACTAAAAAAATGAGTATTATTTAATATAACTTTTTAAGAGAAAATAAGTATAATTTCCTGAAAGTAAGTAGTGACTTTGATCAATCATATAACTTAGTACAATTCATTGAATCAATGTAAAACAGTGTAGTGGTTGAACGTTTGGCTAGTTCAGAATATTTTATAAATTTAATATTATGGTTTATTTTGGATCTAAATTATTGAGGTTCTAATTTCTAATAAGGAGTCTATTTCTTTTGTTAAGATATATAAGAGGCACTTTTTAACTCAACTACACACTGGTCTAACAAGACTAAATCAGATAGATAAATAAAGATAATTTACAAGATTAGAAAAAAAAAGAAAAAAAACAGTGAGAATTTTCTATCTTATTCTTTAGCTGTGACAATGATATAATTTTTATTAAGTCTAAAACACTATTAATAAAGACTTGAAGTAAAATAAAATAAAAAAGAAGAAATATCTGAAAAACAATATATTTATGCTTCGCCCAAATAAATCATAAAATTTCGTAGTTAAAAAGAAAGTCGAATTGTACAAGTTATTTTGGAAGATAACTGAACTAAAGTTAATGTCTTACCATTACTCGATGACAAAATACTGATCACTTAAATAATCTCGTCTCACTATTTGGGTCATACTCTGGGCCCAACTCTAATTCTTATTTTGGGCCTCATTACATTTTTTTAACAAAAACAAAATCCCAACAATGAATAATTTTTGGGCTTGGTAAGCTAATACACATTTAAAATCTGAGTTGCATTCTTATTGGCTATGTTCTTCCTAATTCTTATGGACTTTCCTAATTCCTATGCCCACTTTTTTCTTTCAACACATTTTCGATCACTCATATTGGACTGCTTCCAAGCCTTTCTTCGAACACCCCAAATTTTTCAAATTTATTTAAAATGCCTTTAAAATAATAATATTGTAAAGACTAAAATACTCTTAAACCTAAATCTCTCATATTTATTGTTGAAGAACTGACACCAATTACTCGATACATCTTACCGTCTACTTTCACACATCTACCTTCTACTCAGCCGTACACCCAGCCACCTTCATTCACTGTTGTATTACTTAATTTGACTGAAGGATAAAACTGTAACTTCATAAAGGATAGATTTGAAACATTCTCAAATTTTGGAATTTTGGAGGTGTCTGAAGAAGAGTGGGTGGAGGTGTTGGAAGTGCAGGAAGAAGCAGACCTCATATTGATCCAATGGGTAAACAAATTCATGTAATATAAATGCTTGAAGTTTAAATTTAAGTTAAAAATATTATTTAACTTGATCATTAAAATTAAAAATTAAGCTTAGTTTATTTAAAATATATATATATATATATATATATATATATATATATATATATATAAATTCTCTTTTAAATTTATTTATAATATTACTATTTCTTTTTTATTTTCACCAAAAATATCGCTCAACAGATCATCATAAACTAGTTTAAAGATAATTGAAGTAAAGTTTGTCTTTTATAACAGAATTTTTCTTTACACGGCCAGAAATCGAATACACTGACAATATACTTAAATGTTGTTTATAGAGTATGTTGGACTTTATTTTTCATTATTAGTTTTTCTTTTATCAAATCTTTTCGTGTATTTTTTATTTATATTATTTCAATACTTAGGAAATGTTTTTGTGTTATAAAATAAAGTAAAAGTATGAAAGAAAAGAAAATAAATATTTTATTAACATTAAAATTAATATAATAGTTATTAAACTAAAATTACACACACGGGCGCACACACACACATATATATATATATATATATATATATATATATATATATATTCCTATATGCACACAAGCTCACACTGACAAATGTTTCATATTTTTAATGCCAAAATAAATAAAAATTGGTTTAGCTCATTATGATAAATAGGTTTATTTTCTATGCTTACACAGTAGGGATTCATATAAAACTTATGTTCTACATTATTTTTACTGTAAACTTGTCACCCTGGCTAAGAAGACAAGTAGTAAAATTAAATTAAACTATCTTTTAATTATATAAACGAGTCCAATAAAATATTTAATGAATTAGGTTTGAAAACTTGATAAAAAATATTCAAATTATTCATTTCCGTTCAAGATATATAATTTTTTTTACCAGAAAACATATAATCTTTCTTGTAAAATCTTGAACTGGAATTTTCCTAATTTGAATCATATCTACAACTTTCTGCAACTTAATGATTTGACTATGCATTTCTCCATGCTTTAAAGAGTTGTATTTATAGGGAGTTTCGTAATCTACGAATCAGACACAAAGGTAAAGAGAAGAGGCAAACTATGAGTCATATCAAACACACACGCAATGTTGGAGAATATTTTAATTATTTCACTTTTTGGGAACAAATATTTTATGTTATTTAGTGATAGGAGATGGAAACAAAACAGATGTTTCACGTTGCTAGCTTTTGTTGTTTGTTGAGTGAAATCCAATCCAAAAGTCATAAGCTAGGGTAAAAATTCTCTCGTAAGCCATGGTCCTTACTTTGCTATATCCAAATGCAGAGTTAGTCTTGGGAAAACCTGTAGTCAATAACTATGAAAGTGCAATATGCAACTATACAATGATTATGATATATTATATACTAACACTAAAGCATGAAAGAAAAGTTACATAGAAGATCTTCAAGATTTACATTAAGTTCAACTCTATGTTGTTGTTAAATTTATTAAACTCTCTATTTAGCACATGGCTGAGTTCTCTAAGTTGGTGACATGTGAAACCAATCAATTACCTAAAGTTAAACAAACTACCCAAGTTGTGTCTCGTTGGAAGCATGCTGGTTTAAGGAACTTTAAAATAAAAATTGTTATCTACCACACTTTTACCCCACATAGCACATATTAGCAAAATGTCCTTCTTTTGTATTATGTTTCTGATAGGGAGTAAATGTCAAAATGAGATATTATATTTAAAATTTGATGATGCAAAATTAATGCAGAGAGGGCAAAACTATTTACAACGAAAATTAAGTTTGATTTATCATTTTACAGCCAGGAAAAGAGATATGCTACAACTTGCTAATTTATGTGCAAATTTCACAAGTTAACATAGTTAAATTTCAAACGTGGAGATAAAGCTAACAAGGACAACTACAAATATTTAAATCAAATACTATTAATTTTCCTTTTTTTCAACGTGTGGAGACAGTAAAAGATTATCATTTCTTAGATGAATTTTACTTAAATAGGAGATAGGCTTATCAAAGGATCAATTAGCTTTTTCTGATATTTAATAAAGACAATTTTTAGAAGGTATAATATAATACCGTCCCATACTCTAGGGTATATGCATAAGTTTCCTTCAAAATATTCACAAATAGGTTTGCAAAAGTTGATAAATGTAGTAATCTTTGGAAATTGGATTATATTCGTAGAGAGTAGACAAATCCTAGATAGGGTTGTAAATGAGGTTTAGGAAGATAAAAAGTGAAAAAGTTAGTATGTTTAAGATTGAGAAAGTGAAGGTGAATTTTCACAACAGTCACTTTGTTTAAGACATCAAAAACATAGTAATGTGGATTATTATCTTTCGTATATCTTTGATTTTGATAGGTGCTTACTCTAGGGGAAAAAAGGGCCTATTTTACAACCTATAATTTGTGTAGTAATAATTTAATTGTTATGGAGTAATATGTATGTTTCTCTTGGTGAAACAGTGGCGTTGCTAAAATCAATCTTCATAACTTGTTCTGATCTATTTATTTTCTCCTTCAATGCTTTAAAAAAGATATTGTATATTTTCTTGTATGTTTTCTTAAAATATTTTTATGGGATAGAAAAATACATTGCATAGTGACTAGTTTGTATGGAGAAGGATGAGGTTGAAAAAAAATGCAAAAAATTTAGGGCATTTATGCAGAGAAATGGTTTTGGAGAATAAATAGGAACATCAATATTGATTGTGTAGGATATTGAAAGGAAGGTGTGAGAGTGAAATGGGAAAAAATAGTTATTTAAAAGGTGGGTGGAAATCAATTTATATATGGAGAGGACAAAAATTTGACTGTTACTTTATTTTGTCTCATACAGTAGCAATATGAAATTCTTTCTCCAAGTTATCATAATATTTTATTAATATTTTATTGAAGTGAGAATGAAATTTGAAACCCACAGTTTTCCCCAATTTTAAAAAAAGTTTTATAGATTATTTTTCAGTACAATTAATCTAAAAATTCACATATTTTTTTCAAAAAAATTGAAAAATACTTCAACTTTGGATATAGGTCGAAAAATGAATCTATTTAAAAATAAATCAAATCAGATCACTGTTTTTTCTAAAATTGACGAAGAAAATCTTGTAAACAGTGAAGCAGTTGCCAAATCTTTAACTCTTTACTATGTTTATTGAAAATTTGCAACATAAACTTCTGATAAGCACGTGTTAAAGAATTGTAAACTTATAAACTTATAATTAGGATCTCATTATCATGTAGGAGACAATCCTATAGTTATGGTATGGACACTTAAAGCATGCTAAAATTTTATTTAAATAATGGAAGCTGATTTTACAGACAAGATGCAAACTCAACTTGATCTATTTAAAGAGAGTCCAACATAATTTACTTAAACTAATCACTGGACCATTTACCTAATTAAGAGTGTTATTAATTACTGTCATGATGCAATTCTTTCCCATCACCCTAAATAAACGTACTGAAAAGGCAATTAGGCATCAAGTGGCTCCTTCGATGTAACCTGGGTATCACAATGAAGAAAAGAAGAATGCAAATATAATAATATAGTAAAGGTAATATAAACTTTACACGGGTAAACTTGTTAAAAGCCATGATTTGTAATAATTCGCACTCAATGCAGCTTGAAAATTACAGTTAAACTCTTTAATTTTATGACCACTTTCTTACCGTCCAAATTCAGTATCATGATGTCAGTTTTTGAACAAGATTCATTCATTGATTACTCTACAGACCCAACATTCTGAGCATTCATTATGTACGTGCAACAAGGATACCAGTTGGCTTATAGTTCATAAACTGGCACTGACATATCCAGGACTTTTTTTTTTCATATGGGCAAACAAATTATTGTGACAGAAATAACTAAAATATCTATGATTTAACAAATTGTTCTATACGCATTTTATATTTTAAAAAAGTTGTATAATTTTTTATTTTCAATTTTTTAAAAAATTAGAAAGGTAAAACTAATATAAACTTTTTTCTTTCATCTCTTATATAAAAAGTTTGATTTTTTTTTATAAAAAGTTTCGTGGGATAATATGATTTTTTTAAGGGGGTAAAAACGAAATTTATTTATGTAAAAAAAATTGTTGTAGAGGCAATTGTCTCATATTTATGCATGTGGACCAGTCTCCGTAAACAGTTATCTCTTTACATTAATGCCCTGCTAAGAAATATTTTCTTTAAAAAGAAAACAAAACTAACACACATTATTTTACAATTTTTAATAAAGAAATCGTGAGTGCGTAATTACCTTTTTCTTTTGAGAAAAAAAAAAAAAAGATGTTCTTATTTTTCCTGCCATTGTCGAACCCTTTTTACTATTGAGGTGATAAAGCTGTTAAAAAACACCACAATGTGAGAAAAGGTGCATAAAAATCCTATTCTACAACTCTTACAATTTCAAGTTTGTACTAACATCGCTAAATTCCGTTTTTGACGATCTACCGTTATTCTATATACACAAAATTACAATATTACTCAAAAGAATAACTAACTGCCGCACGTGCTACATGCCGCATGCACGTGGCTTAGAATTCCGTTAGAGAAACAGTTTTCTTAAACCTCCACCGCGGCGACGCCGACGGTGACGGCGAAGGCGGGGACGATCGAAGATTTTGAAAGTAATCCCTAATATCCATGCCAGAATTCCCTGCGGAAAGCTTCTCCAGCGACTCGGCGGAACCGTCGTCCCGCGACGGAATGAATGGCGGCCGCACCACCTCCGTCAAAAGCTCCCACTTCACCCCTCGGAAGAACTCATGCTCCTTGATCTCCGCAGCGCCGCGCGTGTAGCCCAACCGCTTAGTCGGATCCTTCTCCAGCAGCTTCTCGATAAGGTCCGTGAGCGCGGTTCTCTTCCCGACGAACTCCGGCGCCTTGGTGAGCACGTTGCGGAACGTTTCCTTGCGATTCTTGCCTTTAAACGGCGTCGTACCGTATAGCATTTCGTAGATGAGGATTCCGAGTGCCCACCAATCAACGGCGAACTCGTGGCCGTCGCCGCGGACGACCTCCGGCGAGACGTACTCCTCGGTGCCGACGAACGAGTTGGAGCGCTCGCCGTTGGAGAAGCTCAGTTTTCGTCTACTCACGGGGCTGACTCGCGCGGACTTGGCCTTCTTGAGGGCGTTGGAGTTGGCCTTCCTACGGTTCCCGTCGAGGGGACGGAGGGGGATCCAGCGGGAGAAATTGCGGCGGTGTTTGCGGCGGGGTTCTGGAAGGTTATTGGGCACGGGGATAGAAGGAAGAAGCGGTTTCGGTTTGAGGGTGAGTTTGCGGGAGAGGTCGAAATCGGTGAGGGTGACGTGGCCGGTGTTTTGGATAAGGACATTTTCGGGTTTGAGGTCGCGGTATGCGATGCCCAGGGAATGGAGGTGTTCTAGCGCGCAGAGGATTTCGGCTACGTAGAAGCGGATGACGGTGGGGGAGAAGGCGCGATCGGTTTGGCGGTAGCGGAGGACGTTGAGGTCGCCGCCGGGGCAGTAGGGTAGGGCCCACGCTAAGAGCTGTGGGGACTCGAAGGTTCCGATGAGGGAAGGGAGGAAGGGGTGGGAGAGGGTTGAGAGGACTTGGATTTCCCACCGCGCGCGGCGTTCGGCGTCGAGCTTTGCGTGGACGCAGGTTTTGTCCACCACTTTCAACGCGAAGGGGCAGTTGGCGGCGGTGTCGTGGACGAGGAAGACAGTTCCCATGGCACCTTTTCCTAGGACTTTGACGGCTTTGAGGTTGTCGAGCTCCAGCTCCAACGGGGGAGGAGCTGTTCTCGCTGAATCCATTTAGCGGGAATGAGAGGAACAACGCAGATTAATGGTTCAGGTTGTGAATTCAAGAATTGGGAGCTTTCATTTTTATAGATATACCCTATTCTCTTTTTTATTATTAATCACACTCTTACTCCATTTATCTCTCACCAAACTCATTTAGGGTCAACTTTACCCTCAGCATAATTACTGTCCTATTTTTAACCTTACTTATGGAGCTTTGTAAAACCGTTCTGTTCCACGCAACCTTTTTTCTGTTTCCTCACATTCGATGTCTCGTTGGTTGTTATACATTATTATGAGATGTATGTGCCTTGATAAGTTATTGAAAGTCAAGTAAAATGTCAAAGGATATATGTATATATTAAATCAACGAAAAAAGACGATATCAAATAAGAGAGTTTTTTTTTATTGAAACGTATTTTGGTAATATATTGTAGATGACAAACACTATTTCGTATTGCGGATTTCGTGCGGATGAGGTGAGCAAATCACTTCTATAATACTCAAGGGGCCTTGCATTCTTTTAAAAATATTTAGGGTGGCATGGCACCTAAGTAACATAATTCGGATGCGTCTAAATTAATTTATTAGAATAATAACGTGCTACGTATCAATTAGAATAATGACAATAATCATAATAACGATAATAATACAAAATATAAATAAAACACAAAGAAAAAGATATTATATACATTTCTTGACTTATCTATGACTATGATAAACTCTAACGTTGTGTTTAGATTGTGATGGGATGGAAAGAAAGTGAAAAAGAGTAAAGTTTAAGATTATTTGAGTTAAGGAAAAAATGAGTGGATTCGAATGAGAAGAGATATGAAAGTTTGTAATAGAATAAATTGATGCGACTGAAAAAAATTACAAAAATTATGTTATATAAAAAGTTACTAATGTGTTTTTGAATTAATTTAAAAAATATATATTAAAATTCCATTTACATGGTGAATAATTATATTAAAAAATAGAAACATAAATTATAATATTGAAGTTATATATATATAATTGAAAGTGAGGATGAAATTCAATTATTCATATAAATATAATCAATTTAAATAATTTAAAAGAACATGTTATTACTAAAAGCCGATTATATTCAAAATTAGATAAAAGGTCCTATATAACAGTCCTTGAAAACTATTTTAATAATTATGTGTATGATTAAAAATAAATTTCAAAATTTTAGAAATAAAAATTTCAAAATGGATTTGGAATATTTTTTATATAGGATTTATTTTTACACTTTTTACATTTACATTAACTAATAACTAATAATATTACATTTTTAATTCAATACAAAAATAAATAATCACTTCTCCAAATATTTGATTTTATAACATTAAATTTTTATATTTTTATTTTTCCAATTAATTAGTTCTTAAAATATTACTTTACTAAATAATTATTTTTAAATTATAATATTTTTAAATAACTATTTCTTAATATAATTAGTTTTCTAAATTATTATTTTTTAATATATTTATTTTTCTAAAATATTATTCCTCGGTATTTTATTCAAAATATTTATTATTTAAAAATATTTATTCTCCAGGATAATACCTTTTATTTTAAATTTTATTTTTAAATGAAAAAGAAAAAAAAAATAAAACTCAGTTAAGAAATCAATTTTTCAGGAATGGATTCTAAAATGCTGCTCTGGTAATATTACACCTAATCATGTTTAAAATTCTATTTTCTGGAACCCGAATTCTAATCAGCTACAGAAAACCATGTTATTTGGGTAATTATTTAGCACAATATACTCTTGGGGTTTGAAAAAAAAAAAAAAGCAAAAGTGTGTTATTTTGGAAAAATTTCATGTTTCTTAACTTGAAACTCCAGGAAGATGGGTAAGAAGATGAGGAAGAATTAGCTTATTAACTCATGGGTTTTACGGTTAGCACTTGGTTCATAGATTCCACTTTTTTTTTTTTTATCCAAAGACCCATTTTCACGAATGTTCCTAATGTGATCTCTCTTTTTAGGAGAAGATAATGTTTTAGCCTATAATATTTCTTAGGTTAAGAAAAGTTTAGTGTGGTTAGATAGTTTGTTTCCAAGATAGAGTTTACTTTGATGTAAATGTTTAAATATTAATTCTATTTCTTCCTTTTAATTTTCAATGATACAAATCTAATCAATTCATTATGTGTAAATTAAGATATGAGAAAATAATTTTTTAAAAAGTGGTGTAATTTGCTTTCAAATTTACACAAATAGACAAATTTCTTAAAAATTATGAGGTAACTAGTTTCGACATAATACAATTTCAATGTAGAAGTCGGGTTAGTAAATTATAACCTCGACAGTTCTTAAGTTGTTTATAGCTTATATATTTTTAGTATTGGTGTAGAAGTTATGTGGAGCAAATACAATTTTGATTAGCTCTCTTATATAATTTCAGTATAAATAAATAAAAAATAAAGTTAATTAAAGTCGTGTGTACTCCACGTGACTTTTCTATCAACACCGAAATTATATAGGATAAAGACGATTTCACTTAAAAATAGTTTATAATTGTTGAAGTTAGTGATTTGCCAACATAATTTTTGATAATAATAAAATCGTGAAATATAAATATGACTTACCTGTATTTATAATTTTTAAAAAATTCGTCCATCGAAATTAATTAAGATATGACAACTTAATTTTTACTATTACGTACCACATGGTTAAGTGGAAGATAAGTCCATCCAAAACAATTAAAATGTAACTACTAAAAGTTTTGGAAACGTGTGAAAAAGAGATTTTGTTTTTAATGACAATAATACATAAATACACCAATAACTTGAACAAAAGATAAATGATTTGGTGGCATGAGAGGGTGATTGATTTGTAGAAATGAAAGGAAGAAAAGGCACACGTGCAAGCCAAAAGGAAAAAGACGCATAGAGCCAAACAAAAATGATAAACACAGATTGGTGTTACGATTATCACATGGGGGCTCCCCTAATCTAAGGGGAACGTGCATCCGATATCATTTCATTACTCTTTTTTTCTAATAATAAATAAAACACCATTCATACATAATTCCATTTTCCTTCAATCTCTCATTACCTTTCCAACGAGTAAACAAACTCCAAATTAATCACCTTAAGAAATTACACCTTTCAATTATTCCACACCCATGTGTGTTCCATTTCTTTATACACATAAATTTGTCCTGGTTTAATAATATTCTATCATTTCATTCAATCAGTTTCATAAAATATGGACACATAAATATTATTTGCTGCAATCATCTTAGGGTTTAGCTCCAGAGGAATATATAGTTATAAAATACTGTAGTATAACTGCTTTAAACGTTATAGTACAACAAAACGGCTACGAATTCGTTGTTTTGTCTTTATATTCGCCGTTTTCACATTTTTTTTTATACCTTATATCTTGGAATATGCTAATGAGCTACTCAGCCATCACGTTGAGCTTCAAAATAAAATATTTTAAGATTCAATAATGAAGAATTATAAGTGGACAAATTATTTTTGGCAGATAAAAACAAATTTTACTTTATTTGCAGAGACTAAAAGACAACAATGTGAATGGTGTTTCACGTATTTGATATTTCATTAGCTAGTATTGCACTTCTCAGTGACAATACCTAATTGGTGATCCTATAGTATGAAAAGCCACTGATTAATGTGGATTTTCCATGGCCATGTTGATAATTAATGCATTGGGTGGGTTCTGAATTAGAGATGCATTGTCAAAAGTGTGGGCTTTATGCCAACATAAAAGAGAAATTAAATTTAAGCTGTGGTTAAGTAAAAGAGAGATTAATTTTTTGTAGACAAGTGGAGGACATAATTATCATGTTTCCTTTGGCATATCAATTGACGAGCTTTTGATTTACAAACTTCCCTCTTCAATTTGTGGGTTTTCGATATAAAGAAGAAGAAAAACATCTAACTTATCAAAGAATTCATTATGAACATGCGACTTTATTCATATATATTAGAAGAATATGAAAAGAGAAAAAAAAATCAACAAAGCATTTAATTACAAAGCATTTAATTATACTTTATTCCGATTTAACTTTAAATTCAAAATATGATTTTGCTCTGTATGGATTTATGATCCATTTTATTATACATGATCCAATTTCTTACAGGTGAATGCAAATCGGATCGTAACAATTTTAAAAATTTTAAAGATAAGTACAATCCAAATTAAGTATAGTTTCTTGCATAATGTTTCAAGGAAGAAGAAAAAAAAAATTCTTACGGAATATAGAAGTTTTTTTTAAAATGACTATAATTTTTTAATATAGAAGAAAAAAGCATTTTATTTAATATATATATATATATATATATATATATATATATATATATATATATATATATATATATATATATATGCACAGTATAAATATATTTTAAGTACTCAATAAGAAAAAAATTTAATAAAAAATTAATTAAAAATATCTATATTTATAAGAAACTTAAAATTGATTTAAGTCTAAAAACTAATATTACCTGTGAGTTTTTATAAGATGCCATTAATTAGTTTTGTTATCGAATGGATTGGAGAAAACATATTGTAGGCAAAATAATTAGTTGCTTACGGAATGCAGTTTATATTGAACATACAACTTCTGTCAAACAAAATAAATTATTTATTTAGACATTAGGAATATAAAATAACAATAAATATATTATACTAGAATAAACTTATTTACTTAAAATATTTATATAAATGATGAAATATTAACAAAATGCATAAATAACTGATAATGTTTACCATAATAGTTTATAATCATAAATAGGTATAGTTTTCTTGACTCCTATTGCATTGTGAATGTGTATTTAATGGTTGAGGGCATCCCTGTCCTGGTGCCCACTAGCCAGTAATGCAAAGATCCCACATTGCTAAAATTGTTGTTGCAAATTAAAATATATTTTGGACACACTGCTATAAATATATGTAGATGGACCCATTTAGGGTCAGCGATGCCACAAAATTAAGGACAGTGGCTTTAAAGGGCGTGCCGTGGGAAGCCGGACCAAACTACACCCATACATGCTTCTGAGTTGTTTGCATCAAACACTGTTTGCTACTCATGCGCCAAGATTTCAATAACCCCAACAATGCATGATCCCTAATTATTTTCTTTCTCATTTTAGATCTTTTATTTGTCTTTTCTAAACAATAATTGCTTTAAGCTTTTTTCTGCATCTTCTGATTAAGAGACCAATCACTTCTCTTTCTTATTTGATGAAACAAGTTGTTTGCATTTAAATTTAAGAGATTTATAATGATGTGATTTTATAGATCATGGGAAGAAAATATAGATAATGGAATCGATGGTACTAAAAATATATCCTTATGCTTTTAGAGCAAACTTATATAAATGATTCATGTAACTTAGGCGAGTTTGCATAGAAAAGTAAAAATTAATAATGTGTAAGAATGATAAATTTTCTACAAAATAATTTATTTTTATAGATAATTTGAATAAGAAATTTCATTTATTTGGATATTAAAGTTTAAAGAAAAAGTAAATTTTAATAAAAAATTATAATGATAATTTGTTTATTAAAATTTAAAAATTCATTTAAAGAAGAAGAATTTAAAGTTTTTATTATTTTTCTTACATTTAGTCTTTTCTTTTTCTACTCTTCTGAACTCAGTTCGTATTGAAACATTATTAACTAAGCTGACACAGAAATATTGTCAACTTAGTCAAGGTTATGATTGACTTAATATCATTTTTTTATTAGTCAAAGTTTTACCAAATGTGAAACATGAGGGTCATTAATGTTTATCTTACTTAGAAATATTTTTTCAGACAATTACGTGACCAAATCCTCTTTAGAAATTTATCACGTGTAAATCTAGAAAAGTTATCCAGTTGTATAGTTTCTTGGCTTCTATAACTTTTTTAAGTATTTTTTTTTTAATGTTTGTACATTGTTTATTATTTATATATGATTTTTTTTCTTCTGACTATTTTTCAAATTTGATAAATGTTGGTTCATCATCGTGTATTTCATTCTAGTGTTATGACTCAGAGTTCATTTTAACCATGGTACTAGAAAATGAAATCCTAAAATGTTTGTATATTTGACAATTGTATACACTTGTGTTATAGGGGAAAAAATGCGAAAAGTTAATAAATTTCTTTTTTAAAAAATTAACTTTCCATGTTGCGATTATGATCAAAATCAATATAAAAATTATAATTTTATATAACGATACCAATATATAATCCCAATTTAATACTTTAGGTCTTCGTGGTTCTACTATTCAATGATAGTTGGATTGGAACTAATAGAAAATGTAAGTTATTATATCGATTTTTTAATTGATATAGAAAATTCAAAATTTTTATATTGTTTGTATTATGTCAATCTTTTAACTAAAATAAAAAATATAAAAAATGACTATAATTTTTTATTTAAAATAAAATTAATATATTTCTGTAAACAAATCAGCTGAGTAATATAGAAGTTCATCTGATGAATCATTTTATTATTCATTAAGTATTGCCTGTGTAAAATGAATTGACTGATTGTAAAATAGGTTTAAATTAACTGTAAAAAAATATGTAATTTTAAAATAATTACAAACGATTTTTTTTTTTTAACATGTTACGTGAAAATTATATTGAAAAATGAGTTTAGTGATAAAATTACATGAAAGAAGATATAGAATTATTTATAGTAGTTGGCTTGTATTTAAAATAATAAATTAATGAAAACTAAATAAGAAAACAAAAAATTAGTAAGAAAGTAATTTGATAATTTGTTTTAATCGTATATGCTTATCATAACAGAGAGAAATTTTTGTTACTTTATAATGCTGCTACACGTACTGCTTCTTCTTCTTCTTCTTTAAAGAAGGTTCTTAACATTAGAAATATTTTTCCCTCCCAAAAACTAATCGTATCCTAAGATGCAACGCATCCAGAAAATAATTATCTGTAAGATTTCATTTTCTGAATTAATATTTAAAAAAAAAAGTAATTTTAAGATCTTTCACAATGCGTGTATAATTATATACTGAGTTACGTAAATAACTTTTTTTATGGTTCTTACATTTCTACTTTAGCCGCTTTTTTATTGTCTTCAAAATAAACAATAAATAATGAATTAATTAAACCAGCTTGGAAAATATATTACTTTTTAACCGCCAAAGATAAATAAAATTAAAAAGAGGTAGTTCAGGTACATCCGAAAAAAAAAACCTATTAAGTGAAGTTTTTTAAGATTAAACAACTACTCTAAAGTTGTTCTAAGGAACTAATTTGTGACACCTATGAATTGGATCAATCAATATACTGAAAACTAAATAATAATTATCTAACTAATTACCTAGTTTTTCAATATATTTGATATGTATATTTTTCGTATCTAGTAGTTGAAATCACGTGTAAATCTTGATGGATTGATGAATCTATTATTGTAATACCTATAAATCTTGGATATATCTCATGAATCTTTGATGTCTTATTGAATATTGATAATTAAGGTGTTTATATGACAGAAAGTGCCTTGTATTATTACAAGGTATCATCATTTGATGGATAGGTATAGCTTCTTAGAGTCCTAGCTACTTTCTTTACCTAATTCATTAATTAAATACCTTTAAGTTATCTTGATATCTCGAAGAATTAAATTAATTATAATTATTAATTACTTGACCTGATTCATTGTTGATAGAATAAGCATAGACCTTCTACAACGATAAACTAATTTTCTAAACTCACCATAATTTTTTGAACTTTCTATTTAATGAAAGCTCTAATGGATTATATTAAAGTAAAGCAAGTGGCTTTTGGTTTGTTTATTAGCAAGCTAACCAAGTTGTCATGTGATGTTGTAGGGCAACTTGTGGGAGCTTAGTCCTACTAGCAATTAACCAAATATTATTTAATTATTGGTTAAAAAATGAAATATAGACAATACCACAATCAACACATAAGCAAACAAGAAAGAAAAAAAATATAAATATGCGTGATATAAGAAAAATGGCTATGCAAGACTTAGGTGCTACAAGAATGCAACCTAAGGAACAGCTCCTTGGAAAAGAACCCCACAACTAAAACCCCATATAATACAACTTTAGGTTACATGAGAGACCTTATACTATTTTATTTTTGGTCTATCTTTTGTGCTCATATATATGTTGGAGACACCATAGCCCCACTCCAAATTTTGAAACATAACTTTACATTAACTTTGAAGTTTCACCATATGCTTTCCTGTCGGTCATCATTTGCAGGGAGAAAATATAAGCTTCCACCTAAGCCAAAGTAAAGAGAAGAAAAAGAAACAAAGATATAAAAATGTACTAGTAGTAATTATATTCCTCCACCCATGTCAAAGTTTGGAACATCTGTGTACTTTAAAGAGAAAAGCTCTTTACACTTTGTTGATGCCATTGTCGGCCATGATCCAACCACCTAAAAGAAATCCTTTAGAAAATGAATTCTTTAGGGTTGTATTAATATGGGAAGAGCCATTTAAATTAAATGTACATGACATGGTCACTAAAATTAATATGGGTCTTCTAGCAACTTAGGTAGAAGAATGAAAAAAAACCATTTTACTATTCATTAAATTTTGTTAGTTTCACTTACTTTTCTACGGATAGAACTAGCTCAGTTCATCTCATCTCAACTCAACTCAAGATTTTCTTGAATAAATAATTGAGCTAATGCTTATGCTTTTGTTTTGCGTACGCACAAATTCCTACAAATCTATCCGAAATATATGGGACAAAAATTCATGCATGTGTAGTGAGTCATCCACATTCAGTGGTCTTAATTTATGATGATCAAATATTATTTAATAAGATCTTAAGAAGGAAAATTTGATTTCTTACTGCAGCCTGTTCAAGTAGATAAAAAGCAAGACCTGAAAAGCTGACTCTTTGATGGTGGGTGAAGTGAGGATTACAGTAGCACTTTGTAGCTTGATACATGAGTTCGATATGGTGACTCAGAAACAGAAACTATTTTATACAATAAAACGCTACCATACTTTTCTGCAGTGAAGAAAAGAAAGAGAAAAATTAACAAGGAAATGAACATTATAAGAAATTGTTATATACTATATGATGGTGAGTTAGCATCATCATATATTAATTATATAATTATTACTTGTAATATTTTTGTAAGGCCTGCACACGATTGTTATCATTGAACCTTAAATCCATTTAAATTTTTATATAATTTTCTTTCATAAAGGTAGTCCCTAAGTTTTCATCACAACCAATTATGACCTTGGGATAAATTGTGTGGCAGGACCATTTAGTGGGTCTAATTCTGTATCATTTGTCAGAAAAAGAGAAGGGTGCAGAACTGAGTTATTTTAGAATCATGTTGATGATATATGCATTGTCATGTGTGATATATGGTTGCATCCACCTGGAAGCCTCACCTGCATTTCATCATGGAGAAGATACAAAGCAAGGCTTCTCTTTTTACATTGTCATATATATCATAGCCGCAAATTGTTGAAGTTCTGATTTTGCATTTTATTTGTTCAGCTTTCTTTTATATATTCTTCTGGGTTGAGGCTCTTTATTATTATATGTTGGCATAAACAAATTTCAAGTATAATATCATTACATAGTTGTTGAGGAGATAAACTGCAGGGACATAATGAGGCCAGCTACATGTATATGATATACATGTATTTCTATAATATACATATATATTTATTTTTTGGTTTTTGCTAATTATGAAAAATCTAGGAGTTATATATAGTGCATTATCATGAGAAGTTGTTGATCCGACAAAAAGATAATTTAAAAAATATGAGTATGTGTTAAAGCTAGCTATAAGGACAAATATAGAGTGGAAGCAAGTGGGATAAAATGAGAATAAAGCATTTGCCTGTATTTTTATTTAGTTTTTGTTATGAAAGGGTTTTGTGAAATAACTTAGATTCCATCTCATAAACAACTTTTCATGATCAAATAATTTGAAAATTCTCGCTTGAGTATCAGTGTGCACAATATTATCCAGACCATTTTAGTAAACTGAACTGCAAAATTAGATCAAATTATATTAGTTTGAAAATTGTACTTTTTTTCAAACTAAACTCTGCAAGTTTTTTTATAATCAAATTGGATAATTATCAACATGTTGCTGAGTAAAAAGGAGTTTAAGTTCCTTAACTAAAATTAAATTTTCTGTACAAACAAAGCAATGTAACTAAAAAGAAAAACTGTACTGAAAACACCAATTATATTTTTCAACAGACAGGGATCATTCATAAAACTAATAAATATTCCATAATTAAAAAAATAAGATGATTTTTGTTTTCTTGTTTTTATCTCGAATCTATTCATATGAAAACGCATACGCTCCTACTTAAAGTGAGTATCTCCAGTGAGGACAATATTATTGGAGTCAAAAGTAAATGATTGCCTGTAGATTTTCTTTTCTTCACTAAATCATTTATCCGTAACATGCCTCAACAACGTTCTTTAAAGAGATTGCTACTAGAAGAATTTTCTCTTTGCTTGGAATCACGGGTAAACACAAAAATATCATGGAGATCCAATTTTTTTTTTTTTTTCAGGGGATGTGTGGGAAAAGTAAATATAAGGATAAAATATGCTTTTAGAATCTCTGATTTTTTTTATGAAAAACAATTTTAATATTTTATTTTTATAATATTTTTTATTTCTTAAATTTCAATCGATGTCATTATTCTAAAATAATGATATATATTATATATATGTATATATTTATTTTAGGACACAGTTTTGTATTTTTTACTGGTTTAAGATATGAAACTCATTCCATTAGATTTTACTTAAATGGAAATTATAGATTATAACCAATACTCAAACTAAAAAGGATAAACATTTATAAAAAAAATGCATAAAAATTTAATCTCACAAAAAACTAGAAAAAATATCTTATATTTCATTTTTCAATTATTGTTGCTGGTACTTAATTTGTATTAGATTTCCATTATGTTTAGAGTTATTTTTAGATTGAGCATTCAAGTAAGTACATGTATATAATGATAAAATTCCAAATTTTTAAATCGTGAAAAAGGATAAAATTGTATTATAAAATTGAAAAAAATAATAACTATTAAGAAAATGCATTGACCCAAGTTTAAAAGATGAAAGGCTAAAATAATTTTAAAAACATAAAGAATGAAAAAGGACAAGGGAAACATTATGATTGACATAAATCTAACAAAGTACATAGTTTTAGTTGATATTTTAAGTATGCAATGGGTATTTAAAAAATATCAAATATAATATATTATGTTCTTCAATCATAAATAACAGTTTTAATCACATTTTTTTTTCAAAATTTATAATCTCTTCTTTCTTTATCCTTTAGTGACTACAAATTACTATTGTTGATAACAACTGAAATTAAGCATGCCTTTTTAGAGTATTTACATAGTAAGTAGGTTACATCATGGTTTCATGCTAAATGGACCATGTTAAAGAGTTTATTTTTCATTTTGTTGCTATTGATGACTGACTTATATACTCAGGTAACAGGCGCCTGCAACAAAGGAATAAGAAGAGATAAATAAGGTTTTGATAATTCATTTTTATATAATTAATTCATGTTTCTTATTATAATATAATTATAGTAATATTAAAAGTCATTCAATAATAGTTTAGTAAATAATAAAGTAAGTGATGATCAAGTGATCATATGATTAGTATTAATTGTCAATGTATTAGTACTTTTAGAAGCTTTTCTAGGTGTGGATATTTAGAAATTGCTTAAAAGATCAAATTTTTTGAATCAATTACAATGGGAATATTTTGTGAAATTTTCAAAATTCTCATGAAAATTTGTATCAAAAACTCATTTACGAACTTTTATAAAAAAAAAAAATCAAGAGGAAAATCCACATAAATTCTATATATATAAGTATAAATATTTTATTGGAGCATTGATGTGGTGTTTGGAGTTGCCAAAAAAAATTCTTCTACAAATAACTATTGTTTTGACATTGTTTATTTCTTTGAAAAATATAATTTGTGATTGTTATTATATTACATTGTTTTTAAGTAGCTTACTCAATTTTGTTTGAATGACAATATAACGATAAATTATGGTGGAAAAGTGAACCAAATAGCCAAATGGAAATTACTTGAGCTGTGTCAGTCAACAAATGGAGTCTCAGATTCAGCAGTTTCATCTCATTGATTAATTAAGGGAGACAAGGACAGATTGGAAAGGAGGAATCAATGTCTCATGGTTTGCGATAGTGTGGTCACTGTGACATGCTAGGGACAAGGCTATTTTGAAGATGCACCATTATCAGAATCTGATATCTTGGAACTCATCTGTAATCTCAGTTATTGTTTAAATTCTTGAAACGTAATCATCTGAGATTTCAGTATCTCATGCATGTCAGCATGCGAATCCTCTGGTGTGTATTCATCATTGCTTAATACATGTTCTGCCCATTATAACATAATCTTTCCTGATCCATTATAGCAACATGGAGATCATTTTATTAGATGGTTGTTAAATTATTTTATTCAGTACCAATATTCACCGGATTGGTTCGGAAGACCTTAAAATTGCTTACATGATGGGATTATTGAAGTGAAAATGAAATCTAATGAAGATTCAAAATGTACTCCGAGAAATGTAAAAGTGAATTTCATTGAAAAGATGAGTCCATATCATAAGGGTGCGCGAGGAAACCGAGGTTTATGATCGATGTCAGAATCTTGCCGGAGATTTGGTTTTGATAAGGTTTAGCATGCGGGGCTTTCCAATGTGGTCGATGAGATTGGGTTTCCTACAACATGATTCAGGGTTAATTTTATAATTTTAAAGAATTTACATGATTGTTCAATTTTCTAAAAGAAATAAAATAAATTTTAAAGGAGACTCTTTTATATTTTTAAAGACCTTTTTATTTTGAAACTTCCTTATTTATTTTGGTTTCCACTAAATCAAAAAAACGAAAATGTTATATTTAAGGATGTAGTGACATGGACTAAAAAAGATATTATATTTGCAGAAATTAAAACTAAAAGCTGTTTTATTTTGCAACTAGAACATACAAAACAAAATTGCTATATTCTAAAATTATATTTTAGAATGTGTAATCAAATATAAAAAATATATTCTAAAACATATAATTTAAAATACATCATTTTAGAATTTATAATTCAAAATGAAGATGCCAAACTGAAGCTAGTTTCAGTTTTTCTTACTGTAGATCTTGGACTTCAAGTATACTTTTAGATCCAAAAAGCTTTCGGTAATTTTGGGCTAATGCCTTTAGATGTAGGCCTAAGCCCATTCTTATTTAAATCCGTTCTTATTTTGACAAAAAAATTTATTTTTCAAATTGTGTATATGAATGAAATTGAGTTATATACCCTGTCTCTATGTCTATCCTATCCTCATCTCTATATCAGTCTTCCTTCTAAAACTAAAATGTTTTCAATTTATTAGGAATCATAAAAAAATTATATTATTATTTTTTATTTCTTAAATTAATAACTTATTTTTAGATAATACATTTGATTATTTTTTATTTTTTATAATTATTCAATCTTTTTAATACTTAGGTGTGATTTATATAGCTATAATATTTTTTTTATATTTGACATTAATAAAAATATGTATTCTTTTATATTAAATTTTTAATAATATTATCTTTCTTGATTTTTAATTTTTTATAAAAAGTAAGAGAATTGGTACAGGCCTCAGAGTATAGGTATACTTGATGGATATAAAAATGAAACAAAAGAATTCATATCCATTTAATATAAAAGTAAAAATAAAAAATGAATTTTATAATAAAAGGATAAGGATAAAATAATGAACCCACGTTCCAATCTTATTGTCGTCACTATGTGTGACCTCTCATCTTCATCCTTGTATGAGCTCCATGATCTAGACATACCTTAAAAGATAATTAAATGTTTGTAGGCACTTAAAAATAGGATTCAATCAAAATATATAGAATTATAATTCTTCAATTATAGAACTGCGGAAACTTTGGTCAAATAATCTCTAAATCATCTTTTTCCCTAAATTAATCAAATATGATGGTAGAGAAATAAACAAAATCAAATAACATTATGGCATCCAACTACATATACAATATAAAAAGTTGGGAACTTATCATAGACGTTTTACGAGGTTTTTTTAGTTTATTTTCTCTTCAAAATAATAAATTATTAGTTTTGAAAAAGCTCTAGACAAAATAAGAAACTTTTAGAGAAGATAATAATCCAATTGGCAGAGGTACAGGAAAAAATCACAATTTTCAAATTTAATTAATAATTATTTAAATTTATTTTACTTTAAACTTATTTTAATAAGTTTATTTAAAATCAAAATTCTTTTTTTATTTTATTTTAAGTCAAATCATTCTAATTGGATTAAGGTTAAATAGTTTTTTGAAATGTAAAAATTATTAATCGATCTGAATTTGAATAACGTAAAATTATAAAATAAGTATATAAAATTAGGTTAACTGACCCAACTTATTTAAGTTTGAGTTGAGAGGCGTATAATACAATTAGACTAAAACATAGGATAAAATTAGATTGAGTCACACCAAAATCAAACTAGGTTAAACTAGATATATTTTAAATTTGAACAAATTATACCTAATTCAAGTTGCGTTGGGTCAAGATTAGTCTTAAGTTAAGTCGTGTCTGAGTCAAACTCACTAAATCATATATGAATGAGTTTGAGTTAGGATTAATCTAAGTAAAATTAAGTAAAATTGAAACCTTATCCAATTATGTGAGACTAAATTAAGTTAAGTTTAATCAGGCAAAGTCTATACAAAGTTAGGTTTGACCAGGCTTAACCTATGTTAAGTTGAAAATCAAATCTATATTAAATTAAATTTAATAGAATCATTTGTATGATAGGTTAAATTTGGTCAACTTGAATCTAAATCAAACTAATTAGAATCTAATTTTAAATTTAATTTAAAAAATTATAAGTAGTTCAAAAATAAAAGAAACTGAGATAGTGAGGAAGTTCTACATTTTCTCATTGGAATTACATATGCTTTAAAAGCTGAACTAATGGGTGTCATGTTGGAACCTAGCAGTTATTAGTGGTTGGTCTATTCTTTGACTAAAATGTGATTCCAAACTATAATAAGCCACTAGAATGTTGTTGCCTTATGAATAAAGTTATTCGTTGACTTCTCTGTAACTCATGTTTAAAGAGAAAGAAACAAGGGTGCTAACTTGTTCAAAGAAAAAGGAAACAAGTATCTATTAACAAATCTAAGAAATTTTTAGAAAACTCATTTTAAATAGTTTTGTTTGTTATTCCTTTATGTCAGAGAGGATCTTTTTAAGCCGGTCTCGAGTTTATATTTGTTGATTTGCATGGATTTTGGTTCGCTAATCTTATAATGTTTTTGCTTATGCTTTATTTTCTTCTTCATTTTAATAAAATCTTTTCGTTTAACATGATAAATAAATTGTAGAACGTCAAATTTGTTAAGATGTTAAATTTTTATAGTAATATTTTGGGATGAATAACCATTATATATAAAAAAAAAACTAATCTAATTTAATATAGATTAGAAAAATCTAATTTAGTTTTATGTATTTAATATAAATTTAAATTTTATATTTAATCAAAATTAAATTCAAATTAGATGTTTAGAAGTAGAATATTATATCATGATAGAAGCAAACAAATACTTAACTTTCACTTATAATTATTACACGGCTTACATATAAAATAAAGCCAAATATCATGATCGTGCGTCAATAGAAGGGTAAATGACTTGTTTATAGACATTTAAGATGTAATATCATATCACTACTATTTTAGCTGGTGTATTCTGTAAGATAAATATTTTTTATATAATCTGAATTTTGTAATAAAATAATTATTTTAACATACAAAATTATATCATAATTAAAGTTCATATTAAATTATATATTTGAATGTATATTTTTTTTGAATTTGTAATGAATAATTAATTTTTTATTAAAGATCACTTTTAAGTGTTTTATTTTAAAAAATTTATTGAAATTTGATTTAAAATATAGAGACTGAAATGATAAGTAAGTAAGAAGATTAAAATATAAAAAGAAGGTACTGATTCAAGTTGATTGAACACGTTTTAGTTAATTACAAAAGTATTTTATAAAATACACGTCCAAATGTGCGAATATATAAAATATTGGAATTAACCAACAATCGACTTCAAAAAATGACAAGTTTTACCTGTAGAGTTTCAGTCTCCAAAAAAACCTAAAGAAAATTGCTCACTCTCTTGTTTCTAAATTCATTTTTCTTTATATTTATTCTTTATTTTCTTACTTTTCAGTATATGTTGATAAAGAAACTGAAAACTAAGTGGCTTTATATTCTCAAAATCTAAACTGTACAAATATTAGATTCTTAATTTTTATATTAATATATAAAAATACAATCTATATATTGATCGTGTTGAAAAAATAATAAATGAAACCATTTTCTCAATATTATTAAGAGAAGTTGAATAATAATAATAATAATAATAATCATAATCATAATTTTATTAAACTAAAATTTGATTTTTTTTAAATAAAGCTCTTTTTATATGTACTATTAAGTATTGATAGATAATTGATAATAGTTTATTCAGACTTTAACTTTTGATGTGCTCAACAAACTTTATTTGCTAAATATCCATCCACAACACTGATTGAACTTTGAACAATTTTGCAAAATTTGCACAAGATAAAATATTTGCTAAGTGAAACAATAGGTTAAAACATTCAGGTTTTCTAGCTAAAATACTTATTAATAATTCTTTTTGAGAAACTCATAATTTGCTTAACAAATTTATTTCTCTTTCTAAAATTTTTGGGATGTATTTTAAATAGTGTTATTGCAATTAATGTATTATTAGTTGTAAATATTATTTTACCACATGAATAATGACAAATAAAGTCCATGTGCACGAGTGTACATTTCTTTTTAGGACCTTATATTAGCTAGCTTATCAAATGCCAGTCCAGTTAACTTACAAGATAATTTTGTCAAAACATATCCTAATTTTCTTTCACATGTGTTTGTTAAACTCATTCTACTTAGGGTAGGTGAACTTTGTGATTTTTTTAATTATTTTTTTTAGCCGATATATACACTAGTAAAAAAATAGCCTTCGTCGTCGGTTTTGAGAGGCTTTTTACGTTGGTTTTCAACCCGACGTTGACCCAGGAGACGTTGAATCAGATGTCGGTTAAGACAAGTAAACTGACGTGGTGATTAACATAATAAGTTATTTCAGAAGAAGCACCACGTCGGTTTTGTCCCAAAACCGACGTGGTGTTTCTTCTAATATTAATCACCATGTCGGTTTTGGCCATAACCGACGTGGTGAGTCCTTCACAACATCGGTTTTGACCATAACCGACATTGTGTGTGTTTTTTTTAAATATACAGATTAAATTAGCTACTACCCTCCCTGCAAACAGTTCCAGAAACCAGATTTAATTCATTTTCAGTTCACATAATGATATTCTAGTTCTTAAATAATATATATATAACAATGTACACTAAAATGTTCTTGTAATACATTAAGAAAACTTCTAATACTAAGATGTACTTCTAACTTTAAGAAAGAACTTTGCCCATTCTTGTTGAACTTCTTCTATGTCAGACCTTGCCAATGGCTTTGTATCTATAAAAACCTGAAATAAATGTATAAAGTTTAGTCTTAGAATTTCAAAATTAACAAACATTTGACATATATTATAAACTTATAAAAGAATAACTTACATGCTCCCAAAAATTCATGATCGCAGCTCTTGTTATAGTTCTCATCCAATGCATAACGTAATATCCACATTCCCAACTTCCTCTTTGCTTATTGCACTGTAATTCAAGTTCAATGATCATAAATTTGAATTATAGCTAATTTTAATATAGATAATTAAACTTAGAGTTAATTACCTTAGCATGTATCCACCGGAGGTTTTGGGTTGTGGATGATGATCTTCCGCCAAAAACCTTACAAACATTCATTGCACTAAAATCCAAGTTATTTAGTAAATTGTCTATTTGTACATAAAAGAGTGATATATATTACTTAAATTTAATTAAATAATACCTTTGTACAATTTGTTTCATTTCGTTCGATGGCTTCTTATGCAACAAACATAACCAAACAATTGTGTTATCCGCAGGACACACAATCATCAGCTGCCAATGAGAGCTAAAATAAAACATGTATTAGTAAAGTAATATTCTCAACATTGCTTAAGATATAAATATAAAGATTTAAAACTTACTTATGGATAATTGGGGCAAAGTAAACACTCTTCCTCGATTCTTTAATCCAGTTTTGTATATAGGTCTGAGTGTCAATACTTTTATTTCCAGACCTTTGTAAACTTTGTGGTTCAAGAAATCCATAGATATCAGGATTCCCTGTTTGATAAACTAAATCATTTATGTACCTGCATTGT
>Ga0209700_100588_pt1 | contig 70172 bp, 36 predicted proteins | sample SiratroredBW_FD_187528 | JGI IMG/M metagenome (GOLD analysis project Ga0209700, IMG submission 187528) | Root nodule microbial communities of legume samples collected from California, USA - Siratro red BW (SPAdes) (version 2) | ecosystem: Host-associated > Plants > Roots > Nodule | place: USA... | reverse complement strand
TTTTAGATTTATTTTATTTTTATAAAATTATATATATATATATATATATATATATATCACCATTGTGCGATTTGTAAGAAAAATTCTTAGAAAAAAAAAGCCTAGAATTTATAAAAGATACAACATATCACTTTATTATGTACTACCATCAATATTGAAACCTAGTTCCTACAATAAATATTACTAGATATTAATTTTTTTGCTTTTTTACACTACTGACATCTATATTAATTCATCATGAATATAAAATATCCAAAATATCAAATGTAAAAAAATTATGTTGCTCTGTCTATTATCTTTCCCACTTTATAGTTACAATAAATTTATCAATTATTCAATAAAATTCTCCAAAGCCTAATTGATTCAACTATTTATTTACTAAAATTAATAAATTTGTAATGTAACATTTTTCTCTACATTTTCATTGAAAAATATGTCTAAATTTACTATTATCCAATCAACATCACTTAACAATGTGTTTGGATGAAGAGTTTTAAAAGATAGTTCATTGTTACAGAAAATTTAAAATATTTTATGAAAAATGTTTATTAGGTAGAGAATTATAAAATAATTAAAATGTTAGAATTTTTTTAGAATAATTTCATTATTTAAAATTATGCAAATTTTAAGATTTTACAATTTGTAATTCTTTATCATTTCACCTTCTCCACATATACATATTTTTCTTTTTATACTTTTTAATCGACTTATATGTTGTCACTTTAATTTTGGAGTGTCGTTGGCTTCAGATTTTTTTTTTCGAATTATATTTTTCATTAAATTTATGCTAGATTTTTTTTCAAGTAATAATGGATTTTTTTTAACTAGAGTGAGTGTAGTTATTTTAAAATTGAAATTATTTACAATTTTATTTGTTAACATTAATAATATTTTTGATAGACATTTATAGAAAACATAGTGATATTTTTAAATGGTTAAATATTATTTAATATTAAAATTGTAATATTCCATATTTTTCATGTATTAGGAATTTTATTATATAAAAATTATATAATAAACTTGAATATAAAAATTCATATATTCATCATGTGTTTCAAAATATACTTCATCATAATATTTAATAAATATATCTTCGTAAAATTATAAATAATATAAAATAAAATAAAACTTTTCCATCAATTTATTGGAGACTCACATCACCTGTCATATCTTCTACTCATGTGTGATACATTATTATGATCATATATTTAAAAATTAAAAAACACCACACAAAAGGAAGAGTAAGCTAGAGAATTTTTAAAAAAATATATTTTTGCATATTTAAAAACAAAACAAACACCATACAAAAAGAAGAGTAAGCTAGAGAGTTTTTAAAAAAAATATATTTTCGTAAATTGAATTTCGATCACAACTAAACAACAACTATCCAATCCTTTTCATAATTCATCTCACATACAAAGAGACTGGACTTTTTCTCTTCATTGAGGTAGACTCAAAGGTTTGCATCTGTCATATAATATTCATTTGTTCCGATCAGCTCATATTTCAAAACTCGGATACGAATCCCTAATACTATGTCTCGATCACACACCACATTATTCACAAACATTGATACTATGTCATATCATATATAAACATTCATTCAATTTAATTCAAATTTATACAATTCATATTTAATAAAATAAATAATTATATTATCTATTAAAAACATCTAAACTAGCTTCCATTACTTAACATTTAAAAAAAAACATACAATTAACTTCCCTTACTTAATATTAAAAAAAACATATAATTAGTTTCCCTTACTTAGCATTTTTTTTAAAAATACAATTAGTTTCCCTTACTTAGCATTTAAAAGAAAACATATAACTAGTTTCTCTTATCTTTATAGAATAGAGATATTCAACGAAATTCCAAAAATCTAAAATTACAGGCAACTTCAAGAATATGATCAAAGGATAACCTCTAATGGTGAGTTTGATAAAGAAGGATGGTGTAATTTTAGAGAGAAAAAAAAAGGAAAGAACAACTATTTAGAGAAAGTTGATAGTTTTTATAAGAATAAAACAGAATATCTTCTCCGATATAGTTGATGGTTGTTATTATAATAATAAAAATTAAATAACTAATTTTTCTTTATTTAAATATTTTTTTTGTTAAAAAAATATACAGGTGTTATCTTATTTATTTCTAAATCTAAATTCTAGATTTTATCTTAGAATTATTTTCTAGGATATTACAAAAATAAATTTTTATATTTAATAGTAATGAAAATACTTTTTCTGAAAAGAAAAATAAGTTCAATAAATTTAAATTATTTTATTTACATAGAATATTTAAAAAGCGAAATGTAATTCAAAATTTTTAAAAATTCTAAAACTTTTTATCCAAACACATGTTAAAACTAGAGGAAGATAGTGATATAAAAAATAGTGTGTAATGGAATCACACAATAAAAAAATCGAAGATGTTTGAACCTGATCCATGTTGCAATGTTCTAAACAAGAACAGGTGATATCATAGAGGGAAAATTGGTCCAAGTACGATTAAACAGGAAACTTCTTATAGGCTTAGACTCGTAACTTTTTTTTTTTTTTTTTCTATTCGAAAACTATATTTTGAACCCTTATCACATTGACCTAACTAAATAAAATCAGAAAAGATTCCAGAAACCATGAGACGCGGAAATCAAATTAAAAATTATAGAAATCCATATAAAATGAATTCTTCCACATCAATACAGTTAGAGAGGAGGTTTCATCACAAATCACTTATGTTGGAAAGGTCTTATCGACAGCCACGTATTGCTTCAAATATTCTTATTTTCCAAGACGGACATTAATGAAAATTCGCACCAGTACTTTCGTCATAACGTGGTTTTCTCAGTTCTTTGAGAAACTAGAAAAGTAAAAACAAAAATAGCAGGCAGAATAGAAAAGTAATTAAGTGTTGTTTAGAGAAGAAAATTATTCTTTTATCAACAATAAAAAATAAATTAATAGAGAAGAAAATTATGACGTGAGGTGGTGTGAACCAAGGAAAAAGAAAAGAAGACAAAAAATAGGGTCGCGTTTGGCATTGACTAAGGACGTAGACCCATTAAACTGCAATTAGGTCGCATTCACTTAACGCGAAAAGCTCTAGCGGCGGTCAACGGTCAACACCGAATGCTGTAGCGGCGGCACGCCACTACTAGCTAGCGTCCAACCGTCCAATTTCCCCTTCCGTCTCCAATCTCTACTAATTATTTTTTATTTTTTATTTTAAAAGTTTCAATAAATTTTTCTATAAATTCAATAAAAATATTGTACGCTAAGGACTGTCCAAGTCCAAGTTAGAACGAGAACATAAAATAAAGAAATTATGGGTTTATTATTATAAACTAGTCAATACTTCACATGCTTGAATAATTAGTACTTCGTTTATCGTTTAAGTCTTTATATCACATTTAATAAATATATAGTTCAAGTATACATAATTATAATAAGGATAAGGACTGTCGGCCTAAATATTATTTTGAAAAAAAAATATAAACCTTTTTCTATCTAATATGAGATGTCCTATTGTTCCTCCTAAAGGGTATTTATCTGCAAATTTGATATGCAATTCAAATGACATGGATTACCAAAGGTGTTGCAGCATATAAGTCATTAAAGTAGGCTAGTGTGGTGCTATCTATTGGGTGCTTTTTTATTACTTTGATTTTGACTGAATCAAAAGACTTAATTTGGTAATAAAAATTTTAGGTATTTTCTTTCCTGGAACAAGTTCGTGTCTTTTCTTGTGTACACATTGTAGTTGACTAGTGGTCATAGCAAGAGCAAACAGTAAAGGTTTTAATGAAAAACAGAGACGTATATTTATATACCATAATTATATAAAATAGTTGTTGGATGATTCCCCAAAATGTGTGCAATAAAAAATGAATCAATCTAATACTTTAATAAAATTACTAAGCAATAAATTATGGAGTAATACATTAAAAGGGGTTAGATTAATCCTAAAATAGAAATTGAGTGTGAGTAGCCCAAAAGAAATCTGGTTGAACTATTTTTCCTAATGCCATTGGAATAGAAATAAGAAAACCTAAGCATTTTTTGCAAGATCTTGAAAGCTAATGTATTTTTTTTTTCTTTAAGGCGAAAAAATCATACACTCATACTCACATCAAGTTTCCAAGAGCCTAATAAACAACACTAAATTCGTTTAAAAATTGTGGTACATACGATAGAAAAATACCATTGAACCACCAGAGAAGGGACTCTTATATATAATCAAGAATTCCATTGAAACACAACACAATTTCAAAACACAGCTATAAACAATAAACATTTGTGCCATTATGGAAAAGACATGTTCTTGTATTTATCACAGGTTACCACACTTCAAAGGCAAACGTTTATTCCACCATGAGCAGTCACACCCTATGAAAGCCATCAATTACAATGGAACAAAAGTAGTGTCCCGAGATGCATTACTTTCGCACATGAGATGTTGGAATTACACAGATGGTGATTTAAAAATAAAGGATAAGTTTAAAGTTGTACTATGGAAAAGTTAGCAGTATTGAGTTAGAGTCACATAATCCTCTCTCAACTACCTTGCACGCAAAAATTAAGTTTAGATTCCAAAAACTAGAAATTCTATAAGTTAAATTTACTTCCCCTGCATTCCGATTTTGGTTTTCCTGAAGCTAAAACGGCAAAGCAAACCTATATCAGCAATATACATTTTTCCTAACTTGTATTTGGTGGGTGGGGTGAGATATTTATGCTCTTGCACTGCAACCTTCATTCTTAATATGTTACATGAGTGCATCTTCTACATTATTAATGAGCTGTTTTTCATTTGCTTATTAAAAAAAGCAGTAATATAATATAATAATGGCCAGGTTAGGTTACCTGCTCACTCTTCTCTCACACCCTGCATCTCTCTTACTTTTTTTCCTTGCATTTCATTTTTTTGGGTTGTGCAGTACTTCAAATTTCATTTTCTAAGAATTTCATGAACCGTGTAATTTGGAAATAATTTTCGTATTTCACAATGTTATTTGAGAAGTTTGACTTTAAGATTGTATAATTTAAAAGTTACAAATCAGGAACTCAAAATTGTACTTTAAATCAATCAAACAATATAGTATTCATATTTTATAAGTTAATTTTGATTTCTAGACTTTATAATCTGATAGTGAATTTTATCCTTTCAGATCGTACATTTTTGAAGTTAAAATTATTTTCTTACACAATTTAAAAGTTAAGAGATTGACTTTAAAAGAATGTGTTGTAGCCCAAAACATGATTTTTACTTATAGATTATACATTTTAAAAATAGTTACGTTTTATTTCTGGATTGTATAATCTAAAACGTTTTAGACTTAATCTTAAATAAACTCCAACCTAGAAACACACATTGCTCGAAATAAAATAAAAAAAAAACAAAATCCAAACAATTATACATCTTCATGTTTAAGAATCTTCTCTTCTACTTAAATAGTATGTCAAACTCAGCCTCTCAACGCCTATATCTCCTCCGTGAGCTCTTTACACCAACCTCACTAAAACCAATAATGATGTGTCTATTCCATCACCATATAATAGAAGGAGGGTGAGTATTTTGAATTTTATAAGGATGTAGATATCAAAGTTGTGGGGTGCAAAAAGAAACATACTTAATAAAAGTATGTAGAACCTAACTCCAAGTTGGCACAATCTAATATTTATAATCAAACCCAACCTATTAAAAAGAAATAAAATAATTGCAGTTAAGTTCATACCAAATTTTTATTCGGGAAGACTAAGGTGGGAACATTTTAAAATCTAATTTATATTGTAAAAAGACTTTTAATCATTAGATTATTTTCATATTTATGGGTATATTTTACATTAGTATCATTTCTCTCTCTCTCTTTTTTTGTGGGTGTCAAAAATGGTTGAAATATAAGTCAATCTAGTTCGAGGGTTCAATTTAAGTGCATTAAAAATATTAAAAATTTATTAATTGTGACCCAAATAAATTCAACTCATTTATTATTAACTAAATATATACAAGTCAAGTTGGTGATGGATCACTCCTTTCTTTTGAATATCTAATATGATTTATTCTCTCTCTAACAGTTAAGGATGAAATTGAAATTTTTCATTGTCACTAATTCATCCTTAGCATGCCTTGAAAGAGCAACTTCATTGTGTATCAATAAGCTGACTCTCCTTGGATATCCTCTTAATTAAGCAATAATCACTTAGGTTGTTAGGAAAACTCTCCATCTTCGATATTCAAAATATTCCTCTTTTCCACAACCTTGTGTACTTCTACTACTACCTTCACCTCATTATTACTCACTTAATTCTTCACCAATCAAATCGCTTGACTGGGGGCAATGAGCTTAGAGTTTTAAGTGTTTAGCGATACGAGACCCTTTCGACATGTCCTTCTTTTTGTAGTGGATATCTTTGCTAAGAAATTATATTTTAGTAGATTATTTCTTCATACCACAAAACTTCTTCTGTTAAAAGTTAAACCCATTCATTCAGTCAGATTTTAATAATTATGGTCAAACACGTTATAATTTTCACCACTTTTAACTAATTACAAAAGTAAAATAAATATGCTTAAATGATATCACTAATACACTTTAAGTCTAACTTAACCTTACACTTTATAAGACGAGGTTTGCACCCACTTATAAATTATTAAAAAAGACTTCATTTTTAGTGGATGTGAGATCTCCAACACATCTCTCCTTGTTGTATTTATGATACCACCACTGTTGTGGTTGTTGAGAAAATCTGAGGGGTATAACCGGGAAGATCTCACAAGAAGGAGAAATGGGTCAAACATAGATAAGGGAATAACATCACCTTTAACCCAAAACCTTAAGGCAGTTATGGTCTTCTTTCTTATATATTGCTTTAACTTTCTCATTTTTATTCAATGTGAGACTTAGACTCGCACGTGGATTCTTAACAATTTCCCCCTCAAGTGAGAGTTCCCATCATACGAGCCGGTCACCGTCAGGTGGCTCTTAGTCCCTCTTCTACACTCCCTATCGCATGAGTCGGTTACCATAAGGTCGGTCCGAACTTTCGGCTCTGATACCACTTGTTGTGGTTGTTGGGAGAATTCGAGGGGGCATAACCGAGGAGATCTCACAAGAAGGAGAAATGGGCCAAACATACATAGAAAAATGACACCACCTTTAACTCAGCGTGAAACTTATGACGCCTTCTTCCTCCACCCCAATAATTTCCCATGCGCTTCCATAATTTTACAAAAAAAACAAAAATATCCTTAAGTTAGAATTTTAAAACTATTCTTACCATCCACTCCCTGATCCTACACCATTCTCCTACACCATTTTTGCTTGTTTATGCACCTCTTTATCTTTTTTGTGGACGTCGTTAGCTCCTTCTTGCACTTTGTTGGCATGTTTCTACATCTTTCTCTATTTGTATTCTGTATTCCTTAATTGTTTAGGTTGTGACTCACTATATTTTCATTGATGATGATGATGGATTGAAGAATAATAATTGCGGGATTATAGTTTGTGTTGTCTTTCCTTAATACAAAAACTCTTCAATCATGATAATATACTACTGCCAATTGTCCAATCGTTATCTTTGTCACTTACATTATTCACTACAATGTACAAACTTCACTCATTATTCCACAATTTATCTTCATTTTTTTTAGTAGGGATAACTTAGTCTTTTCATGAAGGTTATTTTTGGAATTGAAAAAATTATGGAAGTGCATGAAAAAATTATAAAAATGGAGTAAAAAGGCATCAAAATTTATATGTAAGAGTGGTTCAACAATATCAGATAAGTTCAATGACCATGTTAGGAAATATGGATTAGTGGATATGAATTCTCAAACAAATAAAAATTTTATCTACTTCTTTATTCTCTATTAAATGTATTTATCTGTCAGAAAATCAAAGTGTTATTAGTTTATTTCTTATGTAAGAAAGAAACAGAAGTGCATTGTTATTTAGCATTATGAAACATTGGTGGAAGCTTGTAAGACAAGTTGCCTTGTTTTTGTGGCCAAACACCGAATATGGAACCTAAATTGCATTGATTTTCCTTTGCCTTTTAAAATATGATTTGTTTATTGCTTGATGCAATTGCGCAGCAATTGGCGTGAACACACACCACTGAAGAAACTTATTTATTTATTTCTTAAAAGTGCTTAGAGGAGAATTACTCTCAAATGGCAGATGAACAAGAAGGAAAAATGGTTTAATTAATATTAAATAAGTAGCCCCAGCTGGTTATAAAAAAACAATATAAGTAGAGCTAAAGTCTAAAGTTGGGCAATGTACCCAACTTTAACTAAATTTGAATGCGCAAAATTTCAAGTTTTTTTTTCATGTCCCATCTGTGTTCCGTCATGTTCAATCTTGAATGGACTTTTGAAGGTTTTTTCACACGATTATCACGGTTATACCTGCTTTCTCATTTGGACTTTGGAGACAATATTTGCAGATATATCCTTTTGTTAGCCTTTTAGTTTGAATATATATATATAATCATAACGTGTTGAAAATACAACTTGAAATAACAATGTGTGTTTTTCTTATTCTTTTTACATCTTAATCTTGAAAGTTTCTTCTCTCCCCAAATTAATATTTCGATTTATCTTGCATTTGTTTTTTAAAAGGATCTTGCGCATTGGAATGTATGATTAATCTAATTTATTTTTCAAGAGCCAGAATTGAGAAATGGAAAAATAAAACCTTATACATACTTTGAATCACTCACCAAATTAAAGAGACGTGAAAATACTCATATAAAAGATTAAAATATTAAATTTGTTTATCTTTCTCTTTATACATTCTTTATCTTACTTTTTATCTAGGGCTTTCAATTTTCTTTCAATTTCTTAACATTTATTTGTTTCATTTTCCCTATTTTAGAGGGTCATCTTTATCTGCTTATGATCCCTTATCTTTAAGATGTGATAATTGATAAAAGAAAAAAGAGTACCATGTGATCCAACAGGTCAACTAAGAGCCTCTTCCATACTACGAAAAATGTTGATATAAATATGGTTAAAATTTGTTAAATACATTCCCTTCAAACTTCTTGAAAACTTATTTAATTAAAAGATCACGCATCATTCAGTATTTAAAAATTTATTTAGACTTAGCATATTAGTTCATTTAAATAAGCATAAATAATATAATGATATATACTATTATTTTATAAAAAATTACTATAATATGTAATATCATATATTTGTTAAATACCTAAGTTGTTAATATAGAGAGAGAATTGTGTAAAAAATATATAATTAGTTTACTTATTAACTTATTTGAAAATCTATGTTTTAAGTAGCTACTTATTTAAATTTGAAAAAACACACACTTACTAGCAAAACACAATACAATAAGATAAAATGTCGGTTAAAATGTAGTTAATGTAAATAAAAACACGGTGGCATTTTTAAAATTATGTGAAGAGATATTGTATACGGTTACTGATAAACCAATATACCTCATTTTACATCAGTTGACACTTCTAATCAATGTAGAAAAGACTAAAAAAATAAAAATTTAAAATTTGGTTTGGTGCTCAACCTATTACATCAGTTGTGAGCCTCAACCAATGTAAGAGGTGTTAGATACTACATCAGTTATTACCTACAACCGATATAGAAAGTGTCTATTACATCGGTTGAAGCTCCAACCAATGTAATATTCTCCAACATGTGAAAAAATTCGATTTTTGAGTAAGCGCGCACAGATTTATTAACCTAATATTTTCACTCCTTTCATTATTTGTTTTTCCCTTTCTTGTCTCTCTCTAGTGTGTTCTCTATTCTTCTCACTCACACTCATTTGGTTGGTTCTTTCATTGCCTTCATCGATTTTTTTCAGCATGTTCGACATAGGTGGTTTGCTAACTTCTTTACGTTGTAGGTTTTTTAAGGATGTCATACACTTGATGCGTGAGTTTTTCTCCACCATGAATGCTTGGTTCGAGACCCTTACTATTTCTCTTTGAAGAAGTTAGCAATTTTGTAAAATTCATTAAAAATAGTTAGAAATTTGTTTTTGACTCAAATTTTTAGCAACAACTTGATTTAGTATATATTTGATGGTAGAGTCTTTACATTGTATAGATTTATTATATATTTTGAGTTGCAAAAATTTTGGGTGAAAAAACTTTAAACGACCATAACTTTTGACAGAGAGCTTGGATTGAGACGCTTCAAAAATAAAAGTTGCTCGAAATGGTGTAATGAAGCTCATGGACGATAACCAGAGGGGATTTGAAATCCATTTTTTTTCAAAATTCTATCATTTACTATTTTTTTATTTTTTTAGTATTTTTCACATTTTTTTTTATTTCACCTTTCTATACTTGTCGAAAATTTCTATAAATTATTGGATGTTTCCTTGTATGGATTAGAGATCTATCAAAGAATTATGGAAAATTGTAGAATTTTTTTTAAAAAGATTGAGATATTACATCGGTTGTGGGCTCCCAACCGATGTAATAGGGTAGATATTACATTGATTGAGAGCCACAATCGATGTAATATCTCCTCCTGAACGTTTTTACGATTGATATTTTACATCGGTGGTTTATTTATCAACTAATATAGTATATGCGCATACTACATCGATTATAGAACCGATGTAGAAAGTTCAAGACTTTATATATTGTTTACATCTACATCGATTCTGCAACCGATATAGAATATCCTCTAAAACTAATGTATAAAGAATTTTTTGGATTAGTAACATAGAAAACACGTGGTATACAAAACTAATAATATAAACAAGCAAAAACACATATGTGAACTATTGGCATTTTTTAAAATTTTAAAAAATAATTTGAGTCATCATTAAATATTTAAATTAAAAATTATAGAATCACATATCCTTTAAAATATATTTTAATTTACTGGCCATGTTTGTTCGATGTAAGAAATATTGAAAAATAAAAATTTAATGGATCATTTACTGACAAAAATTATGTACCTTATATGCAAATGAAAACAAGGTATACAATAGCTTTGGAGAATCATTAGATATGGTTATAGATTATGGATATATATTTTTAAAAGATGAATGTAAACTTTGTAGTATAAATATAGACACTTTTTACATTATTGTCCATAAAATTATTTTAAATATTCACGTGTCTGATATATGTGCCAAGTTAGCATATATACAATTTAAGAAAAAATAAATTAGTTTTTGGATAATAATATTGACCAAAATAAAACATCATTAATTCTAACTCAATACAAAATAGGTTTTTTATAAAATTAGTTTTATATTTAATTTTATATTATGTAAAATTCAGTTAAGTTAACACTCATTGTAATATAGAGTTAGCTTAATCAATTTTAAGTCGATATTCACTATTTAATAAATAAAAATATTTGTGTAAGTGTTGAATTTAAATATACTTAGTTGATGTTAATAAAATATGCTTAATGTTAGATATTAATAGAGTCAGTTTAGCCAATTCTAAATTGATATAGACTAATTTTTACTTTTTTTAATAAATAAAAATATTTATATTAGTGTCGATTTAGTCAATATTAACTAAAATAGATAATAAAAATAAATAAATTTAGTCTTGACCTAATTGATATTAATATTATTTATTTCTAGTAGTTATATTTATTTATGTTATAGTCAGGTACATGGAATAACACTAATTTTATTTATTTTATTATTTATTTAAGTTAATGTCGATTAAATTAATATTAATATAATATCTCTTTAATATTTATCTAAGTTATGCTATGAATTTGTGTATCTTTGTGAGAATGAATAGAAATGGTAAATTATCTTTAATCTAAAAGCTTAAATTTAAAGATGACAAATATTCTCATTCATAATTTCATCTCTCAATTTTCTGTATAGTTATTTTTTCATTTACATTCATTTCCTTTATCTACATTCATATCTTTCATTAACCAATCTCTTTCATCAATATCAATCTCATTCATTCACATTCATCTCTTTAATTTAATGATTTTTCATTCATTCACATTCATCTCCTTAATTCCTTAATTTAATGATTTTTGTATTTTATTACTATTGAAGATAGAAATGTCCTATGAGATTTCTTTTAAGTATTGTCACTAGCTTCCGTCATAGTAATGTAAATTAAATTAATATTAAAAATAAATACATTTAGCATCAACTAGCCTATAATAAATTAAATAAATTTAAAAATAAAAACATATTATTTTAGTTTGGTTAACATATGAACTTGCTTAAATTAAAAGTTAATTTAATCTAAAATAATAATAAAGTAGTGTTAATTTAGGATCTTTAATCGACATTAAATACCATCGACCTTCAAAAGTTGACTTTAATGAATTAACATTCATAGTTTTAAAATTTGTTGCATATGTGATATAAATCTAACACTATTAACTAATTAATGTCAGCTTTTACTTATTAAAGTTGATTTTTAATCAACACTAAATATGTATTTTCTTGGGGTGGAAGTATATAAAATTTCACACTTGTGACCTTATTTATACCACGTTTCTTGAACTTACGCGATAACAATGCTTATTAAATATGTATTTTAAAAAATTTGTAATAACCTTATATTTAAAAAAAAATAATTTGAGTCAATATTAAATGTTTAAATTTAAAATTATAAAAACAAAATTCTTTAAATATATTTGAATTTGTCTTTCTATATTGGTTTGATGTAAGAAATATTGAAAAATAAAATTACTTGAAATGGTGAAAAAAATTAGCAAGTCTTTTATGTAAAAGAAATAATTATGTCAAGGGTAATTTCTCAAAAAAATATATAAAAAGAGAAAATATATATATATATATATATATATATATATATATATGTATATATATATATATATATATATATATAAACACTTCTTCGATTGGTTTCTATAAAATTGTATTAAAAGTTCACTTGTCAGCATATCAAGCACATTTTTTTCCTTACTAAAAATAGTGAGAAATCAATAAAATCATTCCGTGACTCTGTGCTTATCCGAAAAACAATATTGAGTACTTGTATTTGATACTACCAATTAATTTATGATCAAAATATACTTAAATATCAACTTATTCCACATTGTTGATTCCAAATGACAACTCCCATATGATTAATTATGAGTTCCAATCTCAAAATTATGCACGCAGTACATTGTCATATTATAGCTACGAAATAGTCACAAATTTATTCCTTCATCATTCATGCAAATTAGTGAATTTGTTGTAATATATAAGTGTAGACTCATTAATTATTTATAAATATGTTTGTGTTGTGCAGATAATGTACCCGTCAATAAGGAATAAAGTTGCATATTTATAATTCCTGTAGAGATCTTTTTCACGAGGTTATTTGTTTGAAATTTTATCAAGGTGATCTAAGTTATATTCTGCACATAGGAAAGTTAAATTATGTACTTAGAAATTTGGCATAAATCACACATAATCATTTTTATGATTTGTAATGTAATTATCATAACTAAACATCATGGTTTGTTTGACGACATTATACAATTGTTTTACATTCAGCGAGCAGTAATTATTTTTCAATCTTAATTTTTTTCATCAATTTTACGTTTCATAAATGTAATTTGTCTGAGAATAATCCTATGATTATTTTGGTCATGATAGAATGATGACATGATGAACACATAGTTATGTCACCTTATATATACCACTTTATATACACAATGCTTTTTGTCCTTACAAGATGACGATGCTTGATTTTGTTTTGATTGTGAGACAATTCACATTTGAACATGTATGTTAATATTAAATTTTTAATTTGAATAGATGAATAATATAGGTATAATGTGGTAGAATTATACTATGATTAAAATCTTAGTGGTCACCTATAAGATGTAATCTGTGTAATTTAATTTCTCTATTTTCATTCCCTTTGTGTGATTAGAATTTAAAAAATAAGAAGTATAGTTTCAATCATATTACTCAATTAGTTGGTCTTTCGTAGGGAAGTTGTATTTATTCTATTATCATTATTGTATATCTTTATTATATATCCGTTTTTATTTAGTAATATTCTATGAGATATAATTGGTTATATTGAGTAGGTATTGATTATTTAAACGGATCTTGAACGGATTTAAATGGATCTGTGGGAGAAAGTTTAGGGAAACATTGTTATATATATTTTAATCTAATGAAAAATAAAGATGTGGGGTATTTTGTCATGGTAAGAGAGTCATACCCATATACACCCAACATATTGAATCATGACTGAAGAACTCAATGATGACAACCGTCAACGGAAAACTATCTCACTTTACGACATAACCACTTTTGACAATCTTGGTCTCTTGATTATCCAAGTACAATTGAAGGGTGAAAATTATGATGAATGAGCTCGTTCGGTAAGAACGACTTTGAGAGCGAGGAAGAAATTTGGCTTTATTGATGGGTCAATCAAGAAGCCGATGGATGACTCAACGGATTTTGAAGATTGGTAGACCATTAATTCTTTATTTGTGTCTTAGATTTGAAACACCATTGAATCATCTCTACGCTCAACGATCTCACATGTCGAGATCGCACAAGACTTATGGAATGATATTCGCGACAGGTTTTCATTGGTCAATGGATCAAGAATTCAGCAAATAAAATCAAATCTTGCTGATTGTAGACAAAAAGAAATAAGCATTGTCAATTACTACGGAAAACTTAAACAGTTGTGGGATGCATTGGCGAATTATGATCAACCGCCAACTTGTAAATGTGGAGGATGCACATGTGATCTGGATTGATTCTTGACAAGAAATGAGAAGATGAAAGGGTACATATCTTTCTTATGGGGTTAGATGACACAATATATGACACTATTTGTTCTAATATTTTGGCACACGATCCGTTGCCGAATCTGAACAAAGTTTACTCCATTCTATTCAAGAAAGGCGAGTACAGACCATGGCACGTGGGAAAGAAGACAAACGAAAGGTAATGACTTTTTGCTGTTCGTGGCAAAGTGGATAGGAAAGACAAAACAATGATTTGCTCTCATTGCAAACGTAGTGGGCATGATACAAATTATTGCTTTGCACTCATTGGATACCCTGAGTGGTGGGGTGATAGGCCGTGCATTAACAGAAAGAATGGAGGCCATGGTAGGGGATCACAATCTTCGCTACAACATGGGAAAGACAAAACAATGATTTGCTCCCATTGCAAACGTAGTGGGCATGACGCAAATTTTTGCTTTGCACTCATTAGATACCCCGAGTGGTGGGGTGATAGACGGCACACTGACAGAAAGAATGGAGGTCGTGGTAGGGGATCGCAATCCTCGCTACAGCATGGGAAAGACAAAACAATGATTTGCTCCCATTGCAAACGTAGTGGGCATGACGCAAATTCTTGCTTTGCACTCATTGGATATCTCGAGTGGTGGGGTGATAGACCGCGCACTGACGGAAAGAATGAAGGTTGTGGTAGGGGATCGCAATCCTCGCTACAACATGGGAAAGACAAAACAATGATTTGCTCCCATTACAAACGTAGTGGGCATGACGCAAATTCTTGCTTTGCACTCATTGGATACCCCGAGTGGTGGGGTGATAGACCGCACACTAGTGAAAAGAATGGAGGTCGTGGTAGGAGATCACAATCCTCGTTGCAGCAAACAAAAAAGTGGCAGACCAAGGTTGTGGTACTGTGCGGGTCAATGTAGCCCAGGCCATACCTGGAAGTTCAACCATAGAAAATACATCGGATGGGAATGACGTGGAATCTCTTGGTCCTGGTACTGTGTGGGTCAATACAGCCCAGACCATACCTGGAAGGTCAACCATAGGAAGTACATCGGATGGGAATGACGTGGAATCTCTTGGGCTGAGCCATGATTAACTCCAAGCGCTGATGAAATTGCTAAAGGATCAAAATAATCATCCAATTGAGATGATGGCCGATGGGAATATTGTGGGTACTAAGGCGTTAGGAAAATAACAATATTATTTTTTACTTCGCAAGTTGGGCATTCAAGATCTTCATGCTCCAACTTGAGGGGGGTATTGTGATTATTGTATATCTTTATTATATATATGTTTTTATTTAGTAATATTTCATAAGATATGATTGGTTATATTGGGTAGGTATTGATTGTATTAGCGGATGTTGAACGGATCTGTAGGAAAAAGTTTAGGGAAACACTCTTGTATATATTTTAATCTTCTGAGAAATAAAAATGTGGGGTATTTTGTCATATTCTTTCTCCATTTTCATTCCCTTGTGTGATTACAATTTAAAAACTAAAAAGGATTATTTCAATGATAGTGCTCTAGCTGGTGTTTTGTAGGGAAAGTTGTATTTATTCTTTATCAAGCTAAATTAGTAATATCTTAGACTAAAAAAATAAAATAAAGAGATAATGCTGGTCAATAACCAATATAAATTAAAGAAAATTGACGTTTATGTATCGGAGTAGGGTCAGTTATGAGGAAAGTTAGTTAAAATTTGTGTTGGTCATTGTAGTAGACGGAAATAGTGTTGGTCTAATCCATGCAAAAGTCGATGTTAAATCTAGAATGTTTTACGTCGGCCAGGTTGACGCAAAGTTGAGAAAAAAATTATTTAAAAATTGAAAACAATCATAATTTGAAAAGCAAAAATTTTTCAAAATTTTAAATGTTCAAATACAAACAGATACAAAATCAAATTTCAATGTTAAGGATTTAATAAATAGGAATTTTAGTTGTTCAAGATTTTTCGGTATTACCTACAACAACCACACAGTCTTAGATTTCACATACCACCATTACAGTAAATAATGTACCAAAATAGAATCCTTAAACACCTATAATGAACGAAAATGCTAAACAAAAATCAACTCAAAATAGCAAATCACAGAGTTACTTATGAGTCACCTAGCTTAAAATGCACCTCACTCGAGGACCATCAACGACCATCAGATACCAACGAAGTTGCTGCCATTTGATGTTAGCTCTTGTGAAGCAAAGAATCAATTTTTGGAGACAAAGAACCAATTTTAATCAATAAAAACTAATTTTCGGAGGGAAAAAAACGTTTTTGTAAGCTTGAAATGAAAAATAAGACAAAAAAAAAAAAAAAAAAAGAAAAAAAAAAAAAAAAAAAAAAAAAAAAAAAAATGGAAGAGTAAAGATGAATGGAGGCGGGGACGAACGGCGCTGTGAAGAGAAAAGACGAAACAATTAGAAAAATGAATCCCTAATACATACACAACTTTCTATCTTACTTTAGGGTCAAACAAAAAAAAAAAATTTCATCGAGTTTAGAATACGTTTGGTTGATAATTTTTTTTTGTTACATTAGTATCCCTTAAGAGAATATTTTCAAATAGGTCTGACTGTGGCTATTTACGCCCCGTATATAACAATTGGTTGGTACTAATTAATTAAAATTCTGGTATAGGAAGAAGATGTGGTAGGTACTGTAAAAAGCGGTTAAATGTCCAACTTAGCATGTGAATCAGAAGAGTAATATTAAACTTTTCTTGATTATTTTTTATAGGACCAGCTGAATTGTAGTCATAAAGAAGTGAAACTCAGGTAAACTCAGCATGGCATGCGTGGATCTCCTTAAATGTCAATTTAATGTTTTGGATATTTACGTGAAACATACGACCAGCAAGCATTGGGTTAACCCTAAACACTAAGAATAAATAAAATTGATTAAACTAAACAATTTTTATAATAAACAATAATTATATAGGATAAAAAATGGTGAGTGAAGATGAGATTAGAAAAAGTTTGGATTTAGACATGCAAAGTGTTGTTCTTGGCAAGAAAATGCTCTCACTACATAGACTAGGACAAAATATGTATTCTCCCTCTCCCAAAATACAACAACTCGATCTAGAGTAAATCTTTTTTAAACTTTATGAACACTAATATTTTTAAAGAATAATATGAAATAGAAAACTGAAAACTTTTATAAAAATGATTGTAATTGTTATATTTTCTTTTCTTATTTGAATATGTTGTGTTTATAAACTTAATTAAAAATATAGTAAAATTCACCCATTTCCATGAAAGTAGTAATAATAATACTAACATTACTTTTTTTTTAAAATTACACGCTCCTATTTGAAAAATAAATAAATTTTTTGTATAATATATTATTTTTAAAAAAATCGTACTTCAGCATATCGCTGAATTAGTGTCCTGTAATATTAGAAATAAAAAAAATGAATTTAAAGGAAAACAAAAAGTTTGTAATTAAAAATAAAAATTAACAATCATATTAAAGTTTACCATATCTCTGTCCAGTTGGAATATCCATTGATGAATCCGCAGTTTTAAAGTTCCTACTCTTGCAACTTGCAACTCTACCAAATCTCCTTTTATTATTCCTTTATTAGTTTGTTGATTTGGTCCCAATCCAATCAAAAACAAAGTCAGTCAATGCCGTGAAAGCGTGGACCAGAGACCTAAATCAGTATTAGGCAGGGAGACACACATCCTAGGAACTGTGCATGCAATGCTTCATTCTTTTTCTTCCATTTCCCCATTTATTATTCTTTTAGAGAATCGATTTTCTTTATGGCAAGCAGATGTTGCTCAAACATTTTCTCAAAACAAATTATATCTGCATTTTTTTTCTCAATTATAATCTGTGGATTTCATTAAATATAAATATTTTATCAATATAATAGCGCATTCAAACGAGCCTTAAGACGGATATAAAAAAGGAAAACTGGATTCAAATAATGGGAAAAGAAAAAAAGAATATGTGCTGGCTTGAACAGTATTCACTGCAGAAAGAAGGGGTGCAATGAATCAGATTACTTCTAAACTCAAAAATACAAACATGGAAAAAAGGAATTCTATAAAACACAGTAGCTTAGATGCCAATGCACAGGTTTCAGCTTCTAATATTACCATTGTTATTGTTGTTGTTTAATATTGTTATTTTTTTTGGTATAAAAAAATAAGAAAAGTAAAAATTTGGCAATCTTACAAGCCCTATATAAGGGAGCCTCACATTGGCATCTTTTACTACTACATACATAGTCAGAGCCACCAAACATTCCATTATTCACAGAATCATAAGCATGGCAACAAAGCTACTGTGGCTTTCTCTGCTGATTCTAAATCTGCTCCTTCACATGTCCCACACCGCGGAATCCGCAACTACGAAACGATCCAACCCAAAGGCGACAACAGACTTCATCAAGTCCTCATGCAAGGAGACGCGCTACCCCGTGGCGTGCGTTCAAAGCCTCTCAGGCTACGCCAGCAAGATTCGGCAGAGCGAGGGAGAACTAGCCACCACTGCCCTGGCCGTGAGCGTGTCCAAGACTCGATCGTGCGCATCGTATCTTAAGAAGTTGCAGACGGTGAAGGGAATGAAAGTGAAAGAGAACAATGCGTTGCGAGATTGCATAGAGAACATGGATGATAGCGTGGACCGTCTTAACCAATCGGTGAAGGAGCTCGGCCTTTTGGGTAAGCCGAAGGGGAAGGATTTCCGGTGGCACATGAGTAATATTCAGACTTGGGTTAGTGCTGCTATCACTGATCAGGAAACTTGTCTTGACGGCTTTGATGGGCCCCACCTCGATGCTAATTTCAAGTCTGCCATTAAACCTAGGGTTCTCGATGCTTCTCAACTCACCAGCAATGCTCTTGCATTGGTTAATCGCTTTGCCTCCAAGTACCGCACTACTCAGACGCCATGAACACATGTCTGCTTAAAACATTAGTTTCTTCAACTGCGTTTTCGTGCTTTACCACAAAATAAGTCTGCATGTGGTTTCATATATTCATGTTGCCCTATGTAATGCATGCAGGCAGTGTAAGTGTAAATGGGCAATATTATTTGTTTGGTTCAATTCTATCGTGATTAATAAATTTGTGATTTTGAAGGCCTTTTGAGTAAAATGAAAAGGACTTGTTAATTTTGTTCATAGTGGCTGTTAAAAAGAGCTTCTGGCCATGTCTTTTACCTTAAAACCCACGGTATAATGGACATAATATTGAAGTAGGTTTATGTGAGAATTTTTCATTAGCTATGTTTATTGGTCATGGCAACCTTCCTCAGTAAACACGAGACAGGGTATGGTAGATGATCTCCCATGTTACATACACATCTAATAATTATTATAGAGAAATATGATTTTTTTAATGTATGATTCTTTTATATATTAATAATATATATAATATAAATATATAGAAATATATATATATATATATATATATATATATATATAAATTAAAAAATAATATAAATTATAATTAAGAATGTGCTACGATGTATGTACATAATCTATAGTTGATTGTTTTTAATAAATAGAGAGAGTCTACATGTTCCCATAAGATGGATGAGGAAGACTGGACATTAATCTTGTCTATAAGAAGTGTATGGCGAGTGTGAGACAGAGGCTTGGTAAGTAGATCAACTAGTTGATGACTTGTTGACATATGAGATACTTAAAGTTTTTTAAAAGCAACCTAAGTTACGAACAAAATAATAGTCAATGACAAGATATTTCGTACAAGTATGTAACACATGATTGACACAAAGGTAGGTAACTTCAATATTATCATAAAACACTTGTGGCGTTTTGATATTGGATGACCAAACTCCTTTAGTAGTTCTCCTAACCACAACAGTTTAGTGGTAGTGGTTGCTATAGTCCGATATTCAGTCTCTGTTGAAAATTTAGCAACAGTGGGTTGTTTTAGAGGACCAAAAGATGACATTGGGCCCCATATAAATAACATAGGCAGTAATAGACTTGCAAACGTACAGGACCAACCAAGTAAAACATAGACATCCAAAGGTATGTAACTTAGAGTAATTTGGTAAGGAGTGAAATAAGGACTCAAGAGGTGACTTCATGTTTAAACCAGGTGTGAGCATGTGATTTATAAGATAGGCTGCAGTTTCAAAAGCATAAGACCGAAATGAGATGGGTAAGGAAGCTTGGTTGAGAAAACAACAAGCAATTTCAACCAAATGACGATGTTTTCTTTCAGAAAGGCCATTGTGTCACTACAACATTTATCACTTTAAGCAACACTTTTGTTCATCAAAGACAAAAAAATGTTGCCTAAAAGTAAAAAATGTCACACTTTTACAAGTGTGATTTATTTTCATTATAGGCCACACTTTTTGAGTTGTGGACATTTTAAGCCACATTTTTCTCTTGTACCCTATTAATAATATTGTTATATTAATATTAATATAATAATATTAATAAAAATAAAAATTAATTAACTAATTATTATATATATTGTTAAAAATAAATTTCTGATTGATAAACAAGAAGAAATATAAAAAGATAATATTGCATTTAATGTAATGTAAACATTACTTTTTAAAAATTAAAATAAAATAAAAATAATAAAAAATAAGATAAGTATAAAATATTTTTTGTTAAATGAAAAGGAAGAGAGACAAAGAGGAGAGATGAGAGAAGAGAAAGAGTAAGAGAGAGAAAAAAAGAAGAAAGAGACAGAGAGAAAAAAAGGAAAGCTAAGATAAGAATATGTTGATAGACTCTCACACCTCACAATAAAATATTATTTTTTTAATACTTTGACAACTGTATACTAAATGACTCCTGTCTGGCAATTGTAACAGATTACATATAAGGCAAATGACAAATATCTAAATTTAAAATTTAAAAGGTAGTAAGAATATGAAAAGTTGAGAGATAAATTTAAATTTAGAAACTATGGATTAAATGGGTGGGATTGTGAAATATTATAACAATTATGATAACAGTTGTAAATTAATTAATTTAAAATTAAGATAAAAAAATGTAAAAATAATAAATAATTTTACTTTTATTTTTATAATAAATTTCAATTGGAAAAAAATTATAAAATTTTTATTTGAATTAAATTTTATATTTTTAATTTGTAAAAATTATCTAAATAATTAATAATAAAAATGAAATAAAATTGTTGAGGTATTTTTTATAAATAAATATTAATTAAATTATTTAATATTATTATTAATAAAATAAAAATAATCATATTATTAAATGGTTTAATATTAAAAAATATAAATAATATTATTATTAATAAAGTAAATATTCATGCAATACTTACTTAATATAAAAATATCCTTATATTTTTGGTATATTTTTATAAGTTTTCACATATATAATATTTAATTATTATATTGTTTCTGTCTAAAAAAAGAACAAAAAATAAAACTCCCATTTCATGGTAATCTTAATCACCAATTCTCCATCTCTCTTGAACTCACATAAGAAGTAAAAAATTAATTTTTTAACACACTGAGACCAATTAAAAAATATTTTCATTACCAATTCATCTCCACTTAACATGTTAAGTTGTCAAATAGTAGCATATCACGCGGTGTCCCCACTCCTCATTTAACAGGTCATGTTAAGTTGTCAAATGGTGGCATATCACGCGGTATCATATGTAAAGTTGTCAAATAGTTGTCATATCGGCAAAGTCAACGTATAAGTGTTCTAAAAAAATAATAATATTAAATAATAATAATAATAAGAAAATAATATTTTGACAACTGTATCAATCACACCACAATAACCTACTTTTTAAAGTTATTATAATCATTATAAAAGTAAAATTTTTTGTATTTGTAAAAAAAATAAAAGATAAAATGCTAATTGTGAGATAGTAGTAAAAATTTGTTTAATGTACCCATAATAAAATTAGAAGCTGAAACTGTACATTGGCTAAGCTACTGTGTCTTAAAGCCAGCACTTATATATATTTTTTTTTCTTTTCCCATTATTTGAATCCACATGTTTTTGTATATAGTCTTAAGGCTCCTTTGAATGAGCTATTGGTAAAATATTTATATTTAATGAAATCTACATATTATAGTTGAGAGAAAAGAATGCAGATATAATTTGTTTTGAGAAAATGTTTGAGCAACTTGTCATAAAGAAAATGAATGTCTCTAAGAGAATAATAAATGAGGAAATGGAAGAAGAAGGAAAATGAAGCATAGCATGCACAGTTCTTCTTAGGATGTGGATGTGTCTCCCTTCCTAATACTGATTTAGATCACTGGTCGCTTTCATTGGATTGACTGACTTTGTTTTTTTGATTGGATTGGGACCAAATGGACAAACTAATAGAGGAATAATAAAAAGAGATTTGGTAGATAAGGCTAGATAACAATGAAGAGAAAGTTAGAAAAATAAAGAATAAAACATTAATAAAATATGAAAAATGATAAAAAAAATTTATTGTGCATTCTCTTTCCACTGAACAAAGATTTACGAAAATTTGAAGAGAATAAATTTTTGTTAATAATAACTATTTTAACAAAATTATAAAAATAATAATAATAATAATAATTAAAATAAATTTATAAAACTAATAATCTAATTATATAATATACTATAATAACATTATAAATTTAATTTATAATCAATTATAAATTAAAGTTATACGTTATAGATTAAAGTTATAAATTTATACGTTATAAAGTTAAGGTATAATCAATTATAACGTATAATTGATTATATGTTACATTTATAATATATATATATATAAAATCAATTATATGTTATTAATATTAATATATAATTAATTATATAATTATTATAAAAATATAATTAATTATATATTATAACATAATAAAAAATTATATATTAAATTAATTTATAACATATAAAATATTTAATGATATATTTAATAAAAATAAATAATAGTAATAATATAAATTTAATATAATAAAAGTAAGTGTAACTATTAGTATAGCAGAATGATAAATTTAGTTTAATAATTATACTTAATAATTTAATAAAAAAATTTAATTATATTTAATATAAAATAATTTTAATTATAATTTAATCTTTTAAAAAGTTATTTTATTAATTATATCCCTTTACTTACAATTCTTTATAAATTTTTTCTTTTTTTTTTCACTATCAATCCTTTCATTTGACCAACTAAACTTTCTATGTACTTTCCTTTTTGACTTTTTCATGAAACAAACCCTAAGAAGATTAGAATAAGAAAAAAAATGTTACAGTCTTTCAAGTCCTATATAAGAGAGCATCACATTGCCACCCTTTCCTACTACCTACATACATAGTCTGAGCCACCAAAAATTCCATTCTTTACTTCTTTCACAGAATCACAAGCATGGCAACAAAGCTACTGTGGCTTTCTCTGCTGATTCCAAATCTGCTCCTTCACATGTCCCACACCGCCGAATCTGCCTACGCCAGCAAGATTGAGCAGAGCAAGGAACAACTAGCCGCCTCTGCCCTGGCCGTGAGCGTGTCGAAGACTCAATCGTGCTTATCGTTTCTTAAGAAGATGCAGACGGAGAAGGGAAAGAAAGTGGAAGAGTACAATGCGTTGCGAGATTGCGTAGAGAACGTGGATGGTAGCGTGGACCGTCTTAACCAATCAGTGAAGGAGCTCGGCCTCCTGGGCAAGTCGGAGGGGAAGGATTTCCAGTGGCACTTGAGTAATATTCAGACTTGGGTTAGTGCTGCTATCACTGGTCAGCAAACGTGTCTTGACGGCCTTGAGGAGCGCAACCTTGGTGCTAATTTCAAGGCTGCCATTAAACCTAGGGTTCAGGATGCTTCTAAACTCACCAGCAATGCTCTTGCATTGGTTAATCGCCTTGCAAAGTGAGGCACTACTCAGACGCCATGAACACATCTCTGCTTAAAACATTACTTTCTTCAACTGCATTTTCCTGCTTTTTTATACCTCAATAAAAAGTCTGCATGTGGTTTCACATGTTCATGTTGGCCTATGTTTTTGTTTGGTTCAATTCTATCGTGATTAAATTTGTGCTTTTGAAGGCGTTTTGAGTAAAATGAGAAGGACCTGCTAATTTTTTCTTAGTGGCTGTTGATAAGAGCTTCTCACAATGTCTGTTACCTTAGAACCCACGGGATAATGGGCATGATTGAAGTATGTTTATGAGAGAATTATTCACTAGCTATGTTTATCAGTCATGGCAACCTTCTTCTGTAAACAGGAGACTGGGTATGGTGGTAGTTGATCTCCCATGTTGCATTCATGGTACATGTAATTATCTTAAGAAGATGCTAAATGCTGAAGGAATTGTTTTTTTACTGTACAGTAATTGAATAAATGTTGTTAAAAATATTGTATTCTACCATAGGGTTTAATAGATTTTGAATTTTCAATAGACAGTTTATAATATTTTTTTATTTTTAAATCAGGAATTGAATAAATGTTGTTAAAAATATTGTATTCTACCATAGAGTTTAATAGATTTTGAATTTTCAATAGTCACTTTATAATATTTTTTAATTTTTAAATCAGGTATTGGGAAACGGATGGTACATTTCAATTATTATATATTTGCTTTTTTAAAATGAAAAGCTGTTTCCAGTATTTAATTTTTAATTTTTTAAATAATTAAAGTAAAAATAAAATAAAACTTTTATAATGAAAGTGTTTGAATTCTTCAACTCAATTACAATATTTACGATTATATTATGTTTTTTAATGTTCATTTTGTGAACATTTATTTTCTTTTCAATAAAAAGTTTTAGAATAAAAAAACTAAAACATATATCAATATTTTAGGGGGAAAAAAACAATACTTTGAATTTGTATCCCTTTCCCTTTCATATTTTATCACAGAATTAAACTAGGTATTTTATTTGCTCGTCTTTATTAGAATTAATTTAGAATGTCTCTTGGATTAAATTTTCTAAAAATATCCTTTGTGTTGTGTCATTAATCTGAATCCAACAATATTAAGTTGAATACATTAACATTCTCAAAAATTTTATATTAAGCATTTTGAATAAAAAAATACTATGTAATCAATTACACAAACTTGGTATATACCAAATAAATTGAACATGTTTCATTTTATTTTTCATAAGAATTCAATTAATTTAGAATGTCTCTTAGATTAAATTTTCTAAAAATACCCTTTGTGTGTCAATAATCTGAATTCAACAATATTAAGTTGAATGCATTAATATTCTCGAAATTTTTATATTAGGCATTTTGAATAAAAAATACTATGTAATCAATTACACAAAACATATACCAAATAAATTGAACATGTTTCATTTCCTTTTTTATAAGAATTCAATTAATTCAGAATTTTTCTTAGATTAAATTTTCTAAAAATACCCTTTGTGTTGTGTCATTAATCCGAATTCAACAATATTAAGTTGAATACATTAATTTTCTCGAAATTTTTATATTAAGTATTTTGAATAAAAAAAATACTATGTAATCATTACACAAAGCTTGATATATACCAAATGAATTGAACATATTTCATTTCCTTTTTTTATAAGAATTCAATTAATTCAGAATGACTCTTAGATTAAATTTTCTAAAAGTACCCTTTCTGTTGTGTCATGAATCCGAATTCAACACTATTAAGTTGAATATATTAATATTTTCGAAATTTTTATATTAAGCACTTTGAATAAAAAAAAATATTATGTAATCAATTACATAAAGCTTGATATATAACAAATAAATTGAACATATTTCATTTCCCTTTTTTATAAGAATTCAATTAATTTAGAATGTCTCTTAGATTAAATTTCTAAAAATTCCCTTTGTGTTGTGTCATTAATCTGAATTCAACAATATTAAGTTGAATACATTAATATTCTCGAAATTTTTATATTAAGCATTTTGAATAAAAAAAATCCTATGTAATCAATTACACAAAGCTTGATATATGGTAAATAAATTGCACATATTTCATTTAAGGAATTCGGATGATTTTTACCATTTATAAAAGCATGAGGGTATATGGGACACATAGTAGTCAAAGATAAATTTACCGTGTTGTGACAATCGGATAACGACGTGCCAATAAAAAATATTTTTTAAAATATTTAAATTAAGATTAGAGTCACCATCATAATTTATTATTAAAAAATAAAAAAAAATAAAAAATAAAAAAATAGTTGTGAATCAGATTTAAGATTCGGGGAGTCGTTTACGTGTGGGAAAAGTATTATCACTCCCACAACGTCCGTCTTAAGACGGTACTTTTAATCAAATAAGAAAAATGAGTATAGTCCTAAAAATGTTATTTTCTTTTCAAATGTAATAACAATACAGATGCAATTACAGTAAATAAAAGAGACAAAAAATAAACAAACAAGACAAAGAAAATTATTTTTTTATTTTTGGGCCCGACAAGGATTGACCTTGGTCCTACATATTTCTATTTATGATGGAAAATCAGGATTCACGTAGTTCTAGTTTGAAAATTGTAAATTATTTGATGGAATATTTGATATTTTTTATTTTTTTGAAAATTTTATATCTTTTACTTTTAGAAATATTTTATATCTTTTTTTGAAAATTCGATATTTTTTTATATTTTAGAAAAATTTGTTTGAAAGAAAACATTATTTATTGATATACTAAAAACAAATAGAAATAATAAAAAAAAATGCACTAGATACAATAATAATGTTATAATGAAAAAAAAAAAAAAAACAAATAAGCGGGCTTAAGAACCCAACATATAAATTAGCTCAGTTTTCTTAAAACAAAGTGAGTCAAGCCCACCTTCATAATTTTATTTTTGCACTAGGTGAGCCTAAAACACCACACCTCTATTTTCATATTGGGTGAGCTTAAAAAAACTGCACATCAACATTCTTTATTTTGTACTGAGCCAAGCCCGAATATCATTGATATGTATTTATTTTAATCACTTTCCTACTGTATAGTGATAAGAATAATGGACGGCTTCTTCCTGTACCTATATGATCTCATCCTACACCTCCATAGTATATTGAAAAAGTCTAAACTTTCCTTAATGTAAATTACATAACTCCACAGTGCCTTTCACCTCCATTTTGTGTTTTCGAGAGTGGGAATCTGGTGACAGTGGCGCTCAAGGAATTGGAGAAGAGAAACCCTTTCAAAGATCTTTCTGCTTACAAATTTCTAATTACATTGTATGGGCAAACTGGTAACTTACATGAGGTTTATCAGGTGTGACGATCACTTAGGTTGGCATTTCCTAAACTACAAACATAAGCTATTTGAATATAGTTCAGGTGTTTAGAGCATATGCAAAATTAGATATGTTGAAGAAGGTTGAAGACCTGAAGGAGGGCGCTCAAAAGAGGGGTGCCAAGCCTAATGCTTGAAGGAGGCATTTTAAACAAGAATAATTGTATACCGGATGACACCTCATTCGGTATATAATTACAAAAACTTGCATATGCCGGATGGGGTGCATTCCGATATACAAATTGTATACTAGATCTTGCCCCCCGTTGGCCATGCGGTATACAAATTTTTTAAAAGTGTATACTAGATGAAGTGGATTCCGATATACAAACCACATATAGGATTGAACCCCCTCCATTATGATTCAGTATACATTTTATATATCGGAATTCACCTCATCCGGTATATAACTTCAAAAATTTTGTATACCGGATGACTCAATCCCATGATCTAATACCCTGCAGGACGAGATCATGGTGGTACATGAAGAATCCGTTAGAATAATGACAAGTTTTGGACCATTCTCTGTATTTGGGCTTACTGGTCTTTAATTAAAAGTTAACTCAATTTAATGAATTTTTTGAAAATTTTCCAAACTTGAGCATCTTTCGTATTTTGTCTATAACTTTTGCTACGAATTAACTTGATATTTATGTCATTTTGTAGATAACTCAAAGATCTACAAATGTTGTGAGAGAGTTCAAGACCAAACTCAAACTGTAAAGTGGACAAAATCAGCCTTAAAGTTGGCATATGGAATCTGGACAACATTTTGAACGAAAATATTCAATTGAAGACAACTTAGTCATTTCACCCCAAATGAGTTGGAATCAAAACTGTGCGTTTTTGGTTTATTAAGGCAACGTAGAGGTGGGCCTCGGCCACCTTAAGGTCAAGAAAAACTCTGAATATTATAGTGAGTTGTGTACGGCAGACACACTACACAGTTGTCATTTTTGGCATCTTTGTTTCTGCACTTTTATTTTCGTGTTCATTCGCTTCGTATTCATGTTCATGCCAACCATGATGATGAGTGGCTAAAAACTTTGTTCAATCCGATTCCTGAAGGTTCTTCTTTTCTGTTAATCCTTAGGTTTGTGTTTTGTATTTGTTTATGCAATTACTTGTTCATTTGCTGTTTAAATTTGATTGTTGGATTTAATGGTTGGATTGACTCTGTAAATGGATGAATACAATCCAATTGGAATGTATTGTGAAATTCCCTGAGTTGGAGTCAAGGTGAACCGATGATGTTTGGGTTGGCTTTTATTACGTGATTTCTCTATTTCTTTGAATGGTATTTCTTTTTTATTTATTTTCAAAAAGTTTTGTTCATGATTTCCAGTTAATGAACTTAATTAAAAGGTGACTGAAAAATCAATCATAATTATTCAGAATTATTTGCACTTTAAGCAGAATAATCACCAATTATTACTACAAACTAAAAAACCAAACAGAATTATTTGTAAATTAAGCAGAATAATCACCAATTATTACCAGATTCCATCAGCTCACCTATTCAACTCTCTAATTAATTCTTATCAATTTTAATTAATTTTTGTGCATTAAAAATAGGCAACCGAAATGAAATGACAATCAAAATATTTAGTGAAGAAAGTGCACTAGGCTACATACACTAAATGGAGAGATATTTTCCTTTCTGACATATCCTTAATGGGCTGGGCTTCAATCCAACTAATTTATTCCATCATACAAGGTCACAACTGTTTTATTTTTATTTTTCTAATTGAACCTCTATTAAATTGGGCCTCACCCAAATCATTTTATTTTTCTAACTAAACTCCTCAATGGATTTAGTTTCATTCAATTTTTTTATTTTCTGCTGTCTTATCTTAAATGGAACAAAATTCCTTCTTTGTTGTTTCTTTTTTATTTAAATACAATGAGAATAAATCTCTTTATTTTTAAAAAAAATATTTCTAAGAATGATAAAAATCTAAATCCTATATTTTTCTCTTTTTTTTTATTTTGAATTAAAAGAATATATATCAACCCTAAATTCTTTCGAAGAATATTTTTCTTTATTTTTTTATTTTTTTATTTTTATTATTTAAAAAAATTATTTATCTGGATGAAATTGGGTGTTGACACATGTAATACTAAATTTTTTAAAATATGATCATTATGTTATGTGATTTTTTAAAATGTCAAGGGTATGTTTGTTGTGAAAGAGTTATAGGTTTCAAATAATTGGGATCAAGTTTAATGTATGAGTGTTTGTATTCAGGAAGTCACTATTGATTATACTACAAGATGAAGTGAAATGTAGGGACAAGGTGGGATCTAAGGAAGTATTTCCAAATAAGTGAATATCTGGTTAGTTCAGAATAGCATCCTATTTCACAAGCCAAACTTGGGTACTATTTTTTATACCTACTCTTGTTAGGTAGTCAACATATATCTCTTTTATTGGCAAATGACCAGAATTCTCAAGAAAAATAATTATGATTGTACTAATGTTTTTGATCGGAAATACTCAACTATATAATCACTATCCAAATAACTTTTGATGTTCGTGATAGATCATCTAAAGTGGTATATGGATCCATATGTTTCATAAAATGAGATTGAGTCTTGTGATTATAGGTCAAGTCATAGACCCTCATTATTTGTGGTTATTAGTTAAGTCATAGAATCTCATTATTTGAATTGCTTTTTAAGTTTATTAAAAATGATATTTAAAACTTAGAAAGACTTCATCCTTTCATGTTTTTCTTTCATATAAGAATTATCAGTAAAAATCTCAGAAGATTTTTCTGAAAAATTTACTTATGAAAAACCTAACTCTATTATAGTAAAATATGATATATATATATATATATATATATATATATATATATATATAAGATTATAATATGATTATTGTATTGTCTAAAAGATTGTTATAATAAAAAGATTTTACTCTCAATTTCTGATAAAATAATAATTATGGACTGATACATATTGCTAATTTGATTGATCTTTCTACGAATTTGAATCTTGATTTAAGAATTTTATTTGTTTTGGCAATAATCAGGTTCACAAGCTAGGTATAGTTACATGACATAGGATATATTCTTATCTAGGGAGCGATGTGTTTAATGTGATGTATATTGCGAATAATAATGGCTTTATTGATTAAACTTGATTGGAATTTTGAATACTTTTCCTAGAAATATGCTAAATTAATGCAAATAAGATTTCTTAAAAATGACATGGTATACTTTTAGATGTCGTTCTTCTGTTCTTGAGAACACAAGATAGGTTTTTAGTAATGGTAAGAGGATTAAATTTTGGAACAATGAATGATGTTTAAATGTATCTATGGCTGAGGATTTATCAATTTTGGAACATGTTATAATTTTTTGTTATTTTCCGTTAACAGGACACATATGTTTTTCATGAACAAAATTCCGTTTATCCGTTTTGCATCTCTTAAACACTAATGAGGTTAAGAATTAATCTATTTGAGGTTGGTCAAAAATATTGCTTTTACATTTAAGAAAACATGTCTATATATTAAAGAAAATCCATGTGATGTTACTATTAGGTATCCAAGTGTGAGTCTAAATACCTCATTGAGTAGGAATGAGAAAGTTGAGCAACATATAACAAAAAATATCCACAAATCCAATACTCTAAGGTTTTGGATTGAAGGTAATATCATTCTCTTATATGTCGGGTTCAGTTCTCATTCTTGTCTGATTTTCTCAGTGGTGTTTCTCCCCTAGACTTTTCTCAGCAGGTGGTATCAGAACCCCAATAGTTTGTAATGGTGACCAAATGTGAGTCTAAGTCTCACATTGAGTAGAAATGAAAAAGTTGAGCAACATATAAAAAATAAGACTCACAAATCTAATGCTTTCGATTTTCTTAGTCGTTATATGACATAAAACTTTCTAGTTTTTAGTTATTTTCTTTATGTCTTTCTTGGTATGAAATTTATTCCTGTTAATAATAATAATATGAGAATGTGGTTGTGTTGTGACTTTAATATGTATAGTTTGTGTGGATGTGTTAAAGAAACCTCATTTCATTTATTTCTTGACCATTTGTTGGATACTATAATAAGGTAATGGGTGTTGGAGAATTCTACTTGGGTTATGTATCTATCAGTTTTTTTTTCTCAAATTACTAATGTTATTAATTCTACCTTTACCCATATTATTTCATACATATACTTCTCTTTTTTATTCTATTTTTTTTTTAAATGCTGCCATAATTGATAAACTAAGGAGTTGTTAACTTAGTTAGTTATGATGTCTTGTTCGTACAATAACTAGCATGTCAAATGTTGTATTAAAAAAGTAATTCAAAATCAATGTAAAAGAATACTAGAACACAAAAACTATTTTTTTTTAAGAAAAAGGAAATCTAACTATGAAACAAAGTACATACGATACGTGTAAACGAAAATATTGTAATGTATAAATTATGAGACTTTTTAAAAATATTAACAATATACTCTAACGGTTCTTTCTCAATATATTATCCATTATTAATTGAATTCTTTATTGTTTATTTTTAGATTTTATTCTTATTTTATAAGTCTATTTTCTGATTTTATAATTTATAATAAACTTTAATGAACAATAAAATATATTTTAAAAATGTTTGAAGCCAAATGACCAATAGTCCTAAAAATCATTATTTAACACAAAGTAAAGTAAAGATAAAAGAAAAATGGCAATAGTTAGTGTTGTGATAACTAGTGGTTCATATAAGACCATGGGTTCAATCCTTTGGAATGAGAACCCTACTCAAAGGAAAGGGCTAATTGTGATCCACGTTGCCTTTATTTTCCCACCATGAAAAATAGATAACTAAATTCTCAAACCATGTAAGCTAATTGCATATTTTGTTTCAATCTACAGGTCATTAAGACACCGGACCAGAACAGTTCCTGTTCTCTCATATATTAAATTAATAAATTCATAAATTTATTTATGGTGTAGCTTAAATTCTTAAAATAAAAAAAAACTATAATTTTATATATACCTTAAATAAATTTTTTTTTATATATATAAGTGCAAGGGAATAGAAGACACTATCTTGTTCCTAGGCCTTACCGAAAACTTGAGGCCAGGGAGAGCGTGTGGGTTTGTTTATCTCAAACAGACACTTAGAACAGAACAGAGGAAGAGAAGAAGCTCAAATTATGGCGGCAGAGTCATCATTGAGGGTGGCGACCACCACTCTTTGCAACCTCAATGGGTCTCAGAGAAGACCAACCCCTCGTTCTCCTCTTCGCTTCATGGGTTTTCGCCCTCGACCCTCTTACTCTCTCACTTCCTCTTCCCTCTCACACTTTTTCGGGAGCACACGCATTAACTCCAATACTCCCTTCCCACGCCAACATGCTCCCAGAAGACCCTTTTCTGTTTTCGCCATGGCCGCTGATGGTATTTATCTCCTTTTCTCTAATCTTTTTTTTTTTTTTTTTTTCTAACTTCCTTTCTGGGTGTGACTACTCTAATGTTTTGAATGTGAACTTTGTTTCTTGAGGGAAATCGAAATGAATGTTACTAACAAACTTCTCTTTCTACAGTTTCCGTTTTTTTGGTTTGGTTCAATTCTGTGTCATGCTTAATATTTGTGTTATCCTTGAATTTCAGCTTCAGTTGTGATATTAGGGAGAAAACCATAATTTTTCTGTTCAATTGAGGTTTTAGGTTAGATATGGTGGCTTTAAAGATAATGTTTTTTCGTATTTTGGTCCAATTTTAGGCTGTAATACTATGAAATGTGGTTTGTTTTCTTCCATCCTTTTGGAAATGACCATTTCTAACTTTGCTTCCAGACACAAAGAGGAGTGTTCCACTGAAGGATTATCGCAACATAGGTATCATGGCTCATATAGATGCTGGAAAGACTACTACGACTGAACGAATTTTGTATTATACCGGAAGGAACTACAAAATTGGAGAAGTGCATGAGGGAACTGCAACCATGGACTGGATGGAACAAGAACAAGAAAGAGGGATTACCATTACTTCTGCTGCAACCACTACATTTTGGAATAAGCACCGGATCAACATTATTGATACTCCTGGTCATGTCGACTTCACCTTAGAAGTGGAGCGAGCTCTTAGGGTGTTGGATGGAGCTATATGCTTGTTTGACAGTGTTGCTGGTGTAGAACCACAATCAGAGACTGTGTGGAGGCAGGCAGACAAATATGGGGTTCCACGAATTTGTTTTGTCAACAAAATGGACCGTCTTGGAGCAAACTTTTACCGAACAAGAGACATGATAGTGACAAATTTGGGTGCTAAACCACTTGTAATTCAGTTACCAATTGGTTCAGAAGATAGTTTTAAGGGAGTTGTAGACCTTGTTAGGATGAAAGCTATAATTTGGTCTGGAGAAGAACTGGGTGCCAAGTTTGAGATTGTAGATATTCCAGAAGATTTTCAAGAGCTGGCTCAAGATTACCGATCCCAGCTGATAGAAACCATAGTTGAGTTAGATGACCAGGCCATGGAGAACTACCTGGAAGGAATTGAACCGGATGAGGAAACTATAAAAAAATTAATTAGGAAGGGAACCATAGCAGCCAGTTTTGTGCCAGTGATGTGTGGTTCGGCTTTCAAAAACAAGGGCGTCCAACCGTTGCTCGATGCTGTAGTTGATTATCTACCATCACCACTTGACTTGCCAGCAATGAAGGGCAGTGACCCAGAAAACCCAGAAGCGACAATAGAGAGGGTAGCAAGTGATGATGAACCTTTTGCTGGATTAGCTTTCAAGATCATGAGTGATCCATTTGTAGGCTCTCTTACATTTGTCAGGGTGTATGCTGGAAAGCTAAGTGCTGGGTCTTATGTACTCAATGCAAACAAAGGGAAAAAGGAGAGAATTGGTAGACTTCTAGAAATGCATGCAAACAGCAGAGAGGATGTTAAAGTAGCTTTGGCAGGTGATATTATCGCTCTTGCAGGTTTGAAAGATACTATAACAGGTGAAACATTATGTGACCCTGACAATCCAATCGTGCTCGAGCGGATGGACTTCCCTGATCCTGTTATTAAGGTTGCAATTGAACCCAAGACTAAAGCTGATGTTGACAAGATGGCAACTGGTTTAATCAAGCTTGCACAGGAAGACCCTTCTTTCCACTTCTCCCGTGATGAAGAGATAAACCAGACAGTGATTGAAGGAATGGGAGAATTACATCTTGAAATCATTGTTGATCGGCTCAAAAGAGAATTTAAGGTAATATCTTAATCATTTTTTGAGAATTTTCAATGATCGGTAAGCCTGGTTGTGCTTTATTAGCTGTTTTTGTCTTTGAAACTTTTAACTCCATTCTTGATGCTGTGCATGAAATGGTTACAATTAGAAGTAATAATAGTAAAGAAACATGGACATTACCACATTAGATTATAACGGAATCTGTTAGCTTGCACTTTGAATTTTCACTATTACCAGTAAAATATGAACATAAAGGAGTAAAGAACCACCCTCGATAAAATCTCTGTATATCATCTGATAGAGCATTAGTATTTGTCTGGTGTACCATTCCTTTCCTTTTTTATATGATTGTTCCCTTGGCGTGACCTTTTCTTCCCTTCCCCATTTCTCTCTTCCTTTAGTAGTTTTATGCAAAGTTCTTTTTACATAATTTAAGGATTATGTAGCAATAACATAATTTTATGAAAATCACATTGTCTATATTTGTTAATGCAGGTGGAAGCTAATGTTGGTGCCCCCCAAGTAAACTACCGGGAAAGCATTTCCAAAATTGCAGAAGTGAAGTATGTGCACAAGAAACAATCAGGTGGACAAGGTCAGTTTGCAGATATCACCGTAAGGTTTGAACCCATGGATCCAGGTAGTGGATATGAGTTCAAGAGTGAAATCAAAGGAGGTGCTGTACCAAAAGAATACATTCCTGGGGTGATGAAAGGATTGGAAGAGTGCATGAGCAACGGTGTGCTTGCTGGCTTTCCAGTTGTTGATGTCCGAGCAGTACTTGTAGATGGTTCTTATCACGATGTAGATTCAAGTGTGTTGGCATTCCAGTTGGCAGCAAGAGGAGCATTTAGGGAAGGAGTTAGAAAAGCTGGACCGAGGATGCTTGAACCTATAATGAAGGTTGAAGTTGTTACTCCTGAAGAACATCTAGGTGATGTAATTGGTGATCTCAACTCCAGAAGAGGTCAGATCAACAGTTTTGGTGACAAACCAGGTGGCTTAAAGGTATGTTTAATAACTTGGTTCTCTTGGATTATCCTATTAAACTTCTCCTTGTTGGATTGTTCTAGTAAATTTGAAGGTACTGCTCGAAAGTTCTTGTGCTTGTGCTGTATTGTTTGTCTGAAAATTGATGGACATTTCCAAATTCATATATTTTATACACTAATTTATGGAGCAACACCCAAAATTGCAATAAAGGAAAAGTGGGATAAAATAAACCCTCCCAACATCACCCATCATAATCTCACAAAAGCCCCTATGGACATTCCCACGAGGTATGATCATAAAAAAGATAAGTGTATACCACTTAGGGGACTGCTCTCTTGTTTATCATGTTGGTTGATTGTAATTGAAAACTTTTGCTTATCCGGTTGGTGAAATAGTAGGATTGAGTTGTGTTGACTCAAAGATCTTGAGTTCCATCTGAGTCTTAGGAAACATGGATACAAGTGAATAGGATTAATGAGGATAACATTCATGTTCTTTTTTCTTCAGTAGATTGTTTTGCTTTTGTTTGGATCGGAGCTGGACTTATTCCTTTCTTGCTTTTTGTTGTGACAAACGCAGGTGGTTGATGCCCTGGTACCTCTTGCTGAGATGTTTCAGTACGTTAGCACACTTAGGGGAATGACAAAGGGCCGTGCATCCTACACGATGCAATTAGCCATGTTCGATGTGGTGCCACAGCACATTCAGAACCAACTTGCCTCAAAAGAGCAAGAAGTTGCCGCTTAGTGTATTTGCTTGGTCTCCTAACAAGGAACTTCTTACCTTTTGATAGCTTTTTGTGTCCATTGTCAAATAGTTGGGTTTGTTTTTGGTATTTACTTATTGTAATTTTCCTTGTACAAATACAAGGTTAGCCAACTAAGATTTCAGAAGAAAAATAGGAGACGATTTTTCTTCCACATTGGAGAGAGAATGAACTGATATGGGGCTAATAATATTACATTTTTTGTTGTTTTGGGGGTAAGAACAAGGCGTGCAAACTTGGATTCGCAAAACCATCCCAGAACCCAAAATTATTTACCTACCTTTTCTTATTAATACAAACTACAAATCGAATCTGTCCACGAGACGTGATGATTTTCAAAGGTGTGTATAGCAGTACGTACCGAGTGATTTTGGCAACACTATACCCATTTGGTGCAATCAGTGATAGTTAAGCAACATTATTTGATTAACCAACAGTGTAAAAGTTTGAATTTGAAGGCAAAAATACTACAATGCAGAATACTATCTTCAGAAACGAAAAATAAACCAGAAAATAGCTTAGAATTGTAAAGGAAAAATTACTTGAAGACCCGTCTTTAATTCAACAAGCGTAAAACTAATTTCCAGATTTATTTTGCCCCTAATGAGAACCCAATGCTCATTCCCGTGCAAACAGCCAAAACGCCAGACATGGCACTGGTCTATGGTTTCTCAATTCTTACAATACTAAAAGCCAAATCAGCAACTACCAATCTTACGAACCTGCTTTATCTAAGTATATTGTACAAATGAAACCAAAATTGTCGTTCCCAAAGAAAAAAAAAAACTTATACAACGTTGGACAATAACTAATCCGCTACAGAACGCAGTACGCACCAGTAAATGCTCAGAATATGAATTTACCAGGACAAAATTTTCCAACAGCAAATTGTCCTCGTTTTTTAAATCCAATCTATCTATTTAAATTATCTAGTAACTGGAAAATACATTTGTCAGTTGTTTCCTGAAAATCAATCAATACCTGCACTTATGCCCAAATCTCGTTAAGATAACTAGTTCTTCTATTACATTGTCCAACATATTGCAACATTCAATCAACAAAGAAACATACTTGTCTCTTAACAGGGTCCTGCAGAATATTCTGTATGTCAGGGTCTTGCATTGCCTTGGTCTGCAAAAACATAAAATTAAATACATGCACACGTGAATTGCCCAATTCAGGTGATCTAATCAATAGATTCTAAATATTTTCAGTACGCAAGTCGCACCTGTCTCTTCTTTACTCCTCTATGGTGATTAGTCGATTGGATTATCATTGAGCATATGGAAAGTAGCAATATTCAACCCGCAAATAGCAGAAATGTAGCATAATACCGTACCCTCTGATGCCATCAAGCAACTCCTGATTGTTAGGGTCATGTTTCAATCCTCGTTGCATGTTTCTCCCCACCTTTTTAAACCTCCAGGCATTGTATTGTATAGCATGCAGCTCTGTTACTGTAAGCCTAAAAGAAAAGGGACATTTAAAACAGATCAAGATCTGCAAGTGCTATTATACACAAGGATTATCACAGCTCTTAGGATCTTTTGGGTCCCTTTTATACTTTCTGTATAATACTTCGTAACCTCAGAATACTTCTTCTGCTTCGATAATTCATTTCCTGCATTTCAATGTTCCAGTATATATAAATTAGTTAATATTTTCAGCAGAGAATTAAAAAGCATATAGCCATAAGGATACTTGGTTAATAGTGCATCTTTAAGAAGAGGAAAGATTATTCTTGAAATATGTGAAAAGTTATTTTTTTTTTCCATTTTGGTGCAAATTTTTTTCAAAATTTTCATTGGATAAAAAAAAAACCTGATATTGCAGAAAAAGTTATTTATTTTTTTCCATTTTGGAGCAAATTTTTTTCAAAATTTTCATTATATAAAAAAAAATATTCTCATTATGAGTAAATGCTGCCATTAATTTTTTGTAATAAAATTATTTCATCATAATATTATTTTAAAAAATTAATTGAAATTATGTGACATTAACACAATTTTAATATAATAAAATTAAACTAAAATTGTTTTACATGAAGATGAGATTTTAAAATAATTGACAATTACAATTAATATCTAAAATTGTGTTATAATAAAATCGTGTTATAATGAAATTATGTTATAATAACATTTTTTTATAATAAAATCATATTAACTTAATACGATTTATATTCATAACAGAAATTAAAAAGAAAATTGTCCATTATGAAAATTAAAAGAAAATAATTTGCACCAAATAGAAAAAAAAAACAAGAGATAATACATTCTTCTCTTTCCTCCTCATCCAAATTTTGATCAAAATATTCTTGGTTCTCTAACTGTTTCTTAGCCCTCTAAGCTTCCGGTTGTGGTGCTCTCTAAGTGCTTTCGGGAAAGTCTCGATGGCAGGTTCATAATCCTTAGAACATTTTCATTCTGACCAATGCAGTGTTTTTCCTTGTCAAAACTCTAACTATCATCTTTTAATCTGATCTTAGTCCTCAACTCTCTTCCAATCTCAATTATGTTGAAAGAGCATTGTTAGGATAAATTCATCTATTCAAGATATTGTTAGCTTTGAAATTAAGAATTCCACCATGATCTCGGAGAATTAAGGGACAAAGATATTTAAATTATCATGATATTAGATTATTAAACATATGAAAACAAGTCTCACAGTGAAAGTTTAAGGAAGACCAGAGTTTATTTTACGCCAAGTTATAGAAGTTATACAAAGAGAAGCAGAGATTCAAATTGTATGATAATATTTTTCTTTACATTGTAATAGAAATCAAGAATGCATGGGTCCTATATAGCAAGTTATAGCATTGCCACCAAATTTTATTACACATTTTATTTTACTTTTTCTTGATATTTCAGTTTATTTTTCTTGTAATGTATGTCACTTTGTAAAACATTAATCTTACTTATAGATTAATCTTACTTATCTTAAACTATAATAATTATATTATTTATACAATAACTATAAATATTTGATTTCTACTTTTTTTTAATAGTAGTTATATATATAGTAAAAAGATTATGAGTGTAAACAAGCATACTGGAATTAATTGTAACTACTGACAAACTTTAAATTGGTGTCATTCAGTTATTACCTGGTTTTTCATTCTCTTAAGTTGCTTACTTACTTAGTAAACCCCTTCGTTCTCATGCATTAGTTTGCAAGGAAATGGTAACCTAATCTCAAAAGTTGTTAATATCCTCATCCCCCAAAAATGAAAGATTCACTCCACTCACACTCGGTGACTTTGAAACTGTTATTCCACACTAATTCAGTACGCCAGTAATCATCTTATCATCCAAAATCCATTAATTTTTTAAATTTATTCACAAATAAAGTATTTTACCAACCAAAAAGCACCACATCTACAATATGCTTTCTCATGTTCTTTTCTTTTCATTTTGCTCAAGCGCATTCAATTCCACACCCTCTTTCATGCCAACAAATATTCTTGAACCAGAAAACTGCTATGACGTGAAGTAATGATGGTGATAGGGCAATTAATGAAGTCTAACCTCGATGCATTAGTCCTTTCACTAATTCACCTAATCTAACACCACTAATCAACCATGAATATCATTTTCATTAGTACAAAACCACAACTTTTCATATAAAAATCCCAAACTTTTGTTAATAAGCATTAAAGTTTTAATGCCTTCAATTAAGGCAAATTTTCGACCTCATTTTTGGATTTTATTACGCTAAAGTTAGATGTGATAGTGTCATCTTAAAAAAAATAATCTCTGCCGACCCTACGTCTTTCCGCACTAGCAACCAAAACAATCAAATTCAAACAACAAAAGTTTCTTAATAGCTTCCTTAGTTATAATAACTTAAATCTTCAGGAATTCCATCAATGGAGAAATTCTATTTTCTTAAAGTATTTATTGATGAAGAGATTTTATATTAAATATCAATTTCTTTAACTAGATAAAAACAACAGAGTTACATATATTTCACATCTCCAAGTAATGTAACATAGTAAAAAGCAAATTAATAACACAAATTAAGCGCCATTGGAAGACATGATTTTGTCTAAGATATTAAAAACACAATTGGTTCAACCAACTTTGGGATATTCGCTTGGTTCAAATTCCACCAACTTCATCGATAGTTCAAGGAACACAAAAAAATTGAAAATTTAAAAGGAAGAGATAGTAAAGGCCATGATGGGTAGAGAATGGGGAAGATGAAGGAAGAAAGTAGTAACCATATATGTATTTGAACAATGTATAATGGTGGTGAAGGATTTAGAACTTGTTGCGTCAATGGTGCAACAAATTTATGAGTAGGGTGATGGCAACAATTTACCTAACCCCAATTGTATAGCCAAGAATAAACACAATGGCCCTACACAACATAGTACACTAACTTAAGCCACACATATATAATAGAAAATCTCAAGTCTCAACCATGTATTAATAATTGTCTAAACCAATCCAGGGTCGTGTTTAGCCACATAGCCCATTGAAAGTTGAGACTTGAAAGACCAATACTGATTAAGACACCTAATGATAATTTTGTTTGTTGGATTGGTGGATTCATTCAATATTTAAATGATTAGACATAAAAATATCTGGTTTAAAAAAAGGCTTAAAGAGACTCTGTGGTTCTAATAATTGCGTTGTCATTCGTTAATGAAAGAAGCAAGATTATGAACACTACGATTTTTGCAAGTACAATATATATTCGGTGTCCCTCTCTATTTATTGATTTGGAGGAATCACAAGCTCAAATGTATAAACAATGTATGGAATACATATCAATTATGGGACTAATACGAGTTGCGTGCTTCAATTGTTTACAAAAACTCCAGATATACATTAAATTTACAGAATTTTTTTATATGATCATTATTTGATTTAAATGAACATGCGTGTTACATATGCTGAATCTAAGACTAAAATATATTTTTCATCCTTTTTTTATTAAAATTTGTTTTAATTTTAATCTTCTATATGATAAAATATTCGTTTTGTTGGAGATATTGTTTTATCACTTTACATTTTTCTCCATAGGAAGTAGTGACTATGTGTATTTTTATTTCAGAACATAGTTTTTAATTTTCAAGTTTTTTTCCGTTACTTGAGAAGTGTATTTCTTTAACGTGGTTTTTATCTTGTTTATAATCTTTTAGGCTTAACAGTTAGTTGAGTTTCACTGTTTTTATGCAGGTATGGAGACAAGATTCATTTTTCGAATTAATTAAAACAGGGCTCAAAATGGTTCTCCAATTGGAAATGATAACTGTTTTGGAAGGGTAACATTGATTTAAATTTAGTGGATAAAATTTAGTAAAATGATAAAGGCTAAAAATATTTTCCTTGGTAGAATATTAATTATGAAATAATATAAGATATATAACAAATATATTAGCTAATTTTTTTGATAAAACATTTCAGTTAGATTATAAATGAAATTGGAAGATGAAAGTTTCATAAAATCATTTCATTTATATTTAATAAGATAATTTTTTAATAATGTTTTACCTTATTTTGATAAACTATTTATATTAGTGTTTTAAAATAATTTCTCATATTATTTTGCCAATTTATCCCTTAAAATAATTATAATAGTTATAATATATAAATTAATTTTTCATATCTACAGTTTTTTTTCAATTAAAGTTCGCATTCCTAGTTTTTTTTCTTCTTATTTTCTTGTTTATTTTATTAATTAATGACTATTTGTTCTTAGGCACATACATTGGAATTTAATAAATTATCTTTAGATTTGTTGTAGATTATGAATTTATTACATACAAGGAGAATATATTTTAATTTATCAGCTGATAATCACATTATTCTTATTTAGTCTTAAGTAATAAGATTTGTTTGAAATAAGTTAAAATCTATTTATTATTATACAACTCTTCAATTTTGAACGATAATTATATAAGGATTTAAATTCGTATATAATTATTTATAATTTTTTTTATAAATAACAGATTGTATGTAAAATTTGTAAGTAATATTAAATTTACCTATGAATTATAATTTATATATAATTATCAACATATTCTTTTAAAATAAAATTTGTAGGTAAAATTTATAAATAAAATTTGTATAAAATAAATTTGTTGATAAAATTCATAAATAATATTAAATTTATTTAAAAATAAAAATTGTATATAATATATGTATGGGTTTACTAATAACCTTATTCTCATCTAGATTTTAGAATCACTCTCTGGTAATAACTAATTTAAGTATTTAACTCAAGAGTTAGGTATTAATCCTCAAATTGCCAAGTTGTACTGGCTTATGCATAAAATGAAACTATGGGTTGGTTGTTTATTGATATTATGATATAGTGATATTATGATCAAGTTTTAGTTCACACTAGTTCACACTAAGCTAGAACACGAATATAAGTGATAAGATAAACAATCTTGCTTATAAATAATAATGACCAACAAGAAAATACATAATGATGGAAATTGGTATAAATATGAGCAAGGAGAAGAAAGGAGATATAATAGTATCAGTTAAGGACGTGATTATTAAGCTATATGAAATTATAGAAGAAATAACTTTAAAAATACAAGTATGGTACAGATACATGCATGTCGTGTTTATTTTAGGACAAAAAGTCGCCGGGTCAATTATGGAGCACCCAAAGTCTGCTTCTCAGCAGAAAAAAAAAAAAATCAAAACAAAGATTGGGTAGCGGATTCCCTAAGCCTAAAAAGATAATTTAGATTATTATAATTTTCTTATCTTATTTTTTTTAATTTAAATGAAAGTTTTAAATGATTCAATGAAATAAAATTATAATATGTTTACACTGAATTAATAAATAAAGAATTTTACCTTTGAACCCAAATATAATTTTGTATCTGAATACGGTCACGTTTTGTTTTTGTTACTACTCTTTTTCTTTAAATTTTAGTTTATGTAATTTTTTTATTTATTTAGTTGAAAATATTCCTTTATTTATTTTTGTTTCTATAAATTTAACACTCTCAAATATATTGGGGAATTATAATAAAAAATTAATATCTCAATTTAAAAAAATAAGTTACCTCACGATTCTTATTAATTCAGTAATTAACTATAAAAACGTTTAATGTTTCAGTAATTAAATATAAAACGTCTAATGTCTCATTCAAGACGACTTCAATTATAAAAGTAAGAAAATAATAAAGATAATTATAAAATATTTATGTTTTAAGCATGATAAGTTCTATTCAATTAAAAACATTTTAATTCAAACTAAGGTGATAAAAGAATCTTAGTGATCAGCTTAAAGACACACTGATGATATATTTTATGACATTGAAACTTGGCAGTTTCATAGTTTTAATATTTTTAAATATTCATTTTTTTTTTCATTTTTGTCGTATTAACATATTTGAAAATGTTTGAAGAGTGTCTCTCTTACTTTTTTTATATATTATTTTCTTGTCAAATAAAATATAAACTAGCTATTCGAAGATAAAAGGACATACGAGTCTTTGAGAACTAAGGAGAAAATATCTTATTTTTTAACTTTAACCTTATATTTATGATTTTTCTTACTTGAAAAGTAATCTCATATATTTATACTTATTTACTTCGACGAGAAGTACACTTCTACATCTATACTTTGAAAAACAACCTTAGGATTTATACTTCCCAAGAATAATGTAGATCTTATATAATTTATGAATTTAAAAAGTATTTAAATAAATTAAAATAATGATTCATATAATACAGGGGAAAAAAAGTAACTGTAGTCAACTAAATTTTATTTTTAAGATTTATATTTTAAATAAATAAAGAATAAAAAGTCATAAAAATATTAATTTTTATTTTATTTAACTTATATTTTCTAAATTCTCTTAAAGTTTAGAGAATAACTATGGTTGCACTACTAAATCACAATATTTGTGAAGACAACAAGATAAAAAGAAGAATGTATTGATTAGAAGTGTGTTTTAATAATTCACTATTTTTTTTCTCTTCATTAATTGTTTTGGATTTCTGAAGACATTAAAATAATTGATTGTTTTGGATTTTTGAAAACATTAAAATAAATATTTGTTTGTAAGCAAGTTCCAATATAAGTAAGGTAAGTTAATAATTACATCTATATAATAAACTAATTGTTAGATGTGTATGAAATAATATATGTTATATATATAAAAGTAAAAATATACATTATTATGTTTATAAATATTAAGCACAGAGTACGAGTTGTTTAAAATGTTCAACATATACAAGAAAATCTATGTATGTCTTTGAATAACTTTTTGTATGAAATGAAAAATATATGTTGTTAATGGTTAATTGGAAAGTTGAAAATAAGATAAATATTGTATTTTTCTTTGTTTTCTCTCAACCAAAATCTTAATACAGCGATAGTTAAATGTGTGTAATCTTTGTATTTATCGCTTTTTATTGTTTAAGCGATACGTGGATGCTCATATTATGAATTGTGTGCATAACTTATATATTGAGCTAAGAAGAGGTTAAAGTGGTCCTCTCTCTCTTAAAAGCGTGTTGTTTGAGTGATATTTAAGTGGTGTTATGGTTTTGGAAACTTAGAGATTCATGTATGTGTATCACAGTAGTTAAGTGTAAGTTGGTTGTGGAAGTGTCAATGATGAGACGAGTGAAGGTTCTAAAATACATTTACATTTATCTTTCAAATAAAAAATAATTATTTACTTTGTGAGAGATGGTCTCCAAACAAGTTGGTTATCTTTATAATAAATATTATTGTTATATATGAATTATAACAGTGATGATGAATATATATTATTATACATCACTATAAAAAAATAAAAACTACCGACGATAAATCTATTGAAAATATCTAAATTTTGTCGGTAAATTGATTGTATATAAATCTACTGACAGATTTCTAAGTTTGTCGGTAATTATTGAGAGATTTCTCAGTTCGTCAATAATTACTAACGGATTTAGAGTAAATTCGTCGATAAATTTAACGACAAATAATATCTGTCGATAAAATTATTAATAATGATATTTTATTAATGGATAAAATTCTATCGATAAAATTTCGATAATAATTTAATTTTTTCTTGTAATGCATGTATTACACTATTAATTATTATTTTTAATATATTATGTTAAATAAAAAATATATTTTTAACTTTAAATTTTATCGATAAAATTTTGACGGTAATTTTTTTTCTTATAATACATGTATTACAGTATTAATTATTATTTTTAATATATTATGTTAAATAAAAAATATATTTTTAACTTTATTAATAATTTAATATAGATTAAGATTAGAAAAGGTTCATATATCAAATTTGTTAAATAGTTAACATCTTAGAAGTATTAATTTATGATAAAAACATATTTAATATTGTATATGTATATAATAGTTATAGTGTGAATTGTAAATATAAGTGAAGAGTGAAGATTTAATGATTTTATAATGAAATATTTCTATTAAAGTTGTTTATTGGAAAAATTCCTATTATTTACGTTAAAGCTGTTCATTACAAATGTTGTGAAAAATACTTTATTTATGTTATCTTTAACGGTTCGTTTGTGTCGTAAAATCAATTTGTAAAAGAATACCTGAAATAGAAAAAGACAATAAGAATACCAATATTAAGAAATAAAAAATTAATTAAATACAGAAAACCAGGAAAATATTTTCTCATTGTATTTTTGGAAGGATTTACGAAGAAACTTAACTTTTATTATATTTTTATATAATTAATTTTATAATTAATAAATACTAATAGTAATTATTAAAATAATTATAAATTTATAAAATAATAAGAAAATAATTATAAAAATAAAATATTAATAATATTAATGTTAAAAGTTAAAAATAATAATAAAATTATAAATAATAATAATAATTAATAAAAAATATAAAAAATTATTTTATCAATTACACAATATTATTTACAAATTTTCATCAATTTTTTTTACTTATTATATTTTTTTTAATCTAATTTTTCATTTACTTTCATACCAAATTCACTTTTTGTTAAGTGATTCGAATACATTAATAATTTCAGATAGAATCTAATATAAAAGTGTTCATTGAAAAGACTCCTAATTTTTAATAATTTTGTTAAAGAACTTGGTTATAAGTGCTGTAAAATACAAAAAGATAACTATACCAGCGCATGACATAACATTATATTTTAGAAAAGTTATATTTTACCTTTATTTTTAATAACATGGATTAATACTCTTACTTTTTGTGAGGTATGTTACATTTTAACTTTATTAAATACTTAAAAAACTAATTTAAAACAAACAAAATACTCAATTAAAAGAACTAAAACAGAACATCTTTTTATTCACGAGATTTATAACCAGCATTGGAAAAACCAATATAAATATATATATATATATATATATATATATATATATATATATATATATATATATATATATATATATATATATAATTATTCAAACGTCTGTATGTAAGAGTTCGCTTTCACGAATCCAACAGATATTGGTATAATAATGTTAATTGCGCAAACCGAGGTTAGCCGAGTGGGTATAAATATATTAGCTGCAAGAAAGAGACCCACAGTTTACAGAAAGTGCACGTTTTTCCGGAAAAAGGATAGCAGAGAGGCAGCGAGAAGCAAGTAAACCCCTGCATCAAAATTCACACCATTTTGGCACAGCGAGTCCACAAGGACACGCACCCTCAACTCGCTCTAACGTGTCACCCTCTCAATTTGCATGCCATATTGTCGTTTACCTCCTCAATCTCTTCATATACCTCCTCCTCCTCACTCCTCTGCTGTCAACTCTGAAGCTTACGTTTCACTGACATGGCCGTCAGAAACAAAGCCACGTGCTGCACCCTCGCATTTTCGTGCTGGACGCTGGTGCTGGTCATGCTAGTGCAGCGTGCAGGCGCCAGGCCCAACCGGAAGGAGCAGGAGCCGGTCATAAAGTTACCGACGCAACTGCATGCTGAGTTGGAAGAAGGGGGAACGCGATGGGCGGTTCTGGTAGCCGGTTCAAACGGCTTTGGAAACTACAGGCATCAAGTGAGTTGATTCGGTTTCTAAAATTAGTAAATTAGATTGAGTTATTGTTGTGTTTGTGTTGGTAATGAATGGTTTGATGAAGTACAGGCAGATGTGTGCCATGCGTACCAGTTGCTGATAAAAGGTGGAGTGAAAGAAGAGAACATTGTGGTGTTTATGTACGACGACATAGCCAATCACCAGTTGAATCCCAGACCTGGAGTCATCATCAACCACCCTCAGGGTCCTGATGTCTATGCTGGGGTTCCTAAGGTTTTCTTCTCTCTCTGCTTAATTTTCTAATCTATACTTTATTTAATTATTTTACTACTTCAAGTGGGATTACCTCTGTTCATGCTTAATTAATTCGCCTGCCAAATCAATCCTTAATTCTAAACAATCTGGCTTTTGCATTTTTTAGCTGCCAAAAGGTTTACATGATATACTTTCAAACTTTTTTTTTTTTTTTTAATAAAGTGGTGCAACGTGTATGCGGAATTGCATTGATACTTATAAATTTGAAACAAAAAAACGCGTCGCGTATCAATTAAGCAAATTTTTTAACGTCTTTCCGTTGCAGTAGTACTATATTAACCTTGGAAACAAAAAGTAAATTACGCGAAAAAGATTTAACACTTATGTCATGGTCTGATTGTGCGATGGAACATATAAGTTGAAAGTCTTTTTGATTGAAAGGTACGTTGATATTAGATCGTATCTAATGAAATATATATATATATATATATATATATATATATATATATATATATATATATATATATATATATATATATATATATATTGATATTAGATCGTATCTTTTTTTATTAATTAAAATGTTATTTTGGTAAAAAAAATTCTAAGAAGTTTCTTATAAGAAAATGCTTTAAATTGATGAATTTTTTTATAAGAAATTTTCTGCAATAAGAAAGTCATGTTTCCGAGAATTACATTGAAATAATGTTTTATATTTTAATTGATGATAAATTAGTTGAGGAAAATTTCCATTTGAGTCAGGAATAAACTTTTTATTTAAGAAGATAAAAAAAATCCCTTTCAAACTATTGTTGGTGACAACAATTAACTTAATTAGAACAATTGGGGTGCTTGGCATATCGATCGTGGTGGAGTAACTTAGAACAAATGATTTGAAAAATTAGGGGAGATCACTGGTAAACGCAATTATTGGGTTGTTGATAGACATTAGATGTGTAAAGTTTGCCATTCCTATTGATGATATTTTTCAAATAGTAATATTTTAATGGTCAATTCATAAGGCACTAGTTCCATTGTCTAAACAAATTAGTCATTACAGTGACAAATAGAAAACGAATTGTTACCAGTAAATAGAAAATGATTTGTTACCTATACTATTAGAAAATTGCTTCTTGTATGCTGCTCTGTTCATTTAATTTATCCCTTTGATGGGATGTGATTTTTTTATTTTAGGATTACACTGGTGATGATGTGACGGCCCATAACTTCTTCGCCGTTCTTCTCGGGGACAAGAGTAAAGTGAAGGGAGGAAGTGGCAAGGTGATTAATAGCAAACCAGAGGATAGAATATTTATATACTACTCTGATCATGGAGGTCCAGGAGTTCTTGGTGAGTTAAGCTTTTAACTTTTTTTTTTTTTTCGGTTGTTTAGTCCAATGGTTGAAATAAAAAATTCTGATGCTAAAGACTTTTTTCTTTCTTTGTTTCTAATTATGAACCTTCAACTTCAGTCGCTGAGGTATATAATATTTGGACATAGTTGTATAAAATAAAATTATGTAAGGGTGAAAAACTGATCAAACCAACTATCTTTATACTAGACAAAGACATTATAGCTTGGTCATTTCTTATTTGATTGTAGGGATGCCAAACATGCCCTACCTTTATGCTATGGATTTTATTGATGTCTTGAAGCAGAAGCATGCATCTGGAGGCTTCAAGAAGATGGTAAAAAGTCATTTCTTAAGCATATGATGACTGGAAATGATGACAATAACTTTAATAAAGTCATGAAGAAGTTACGATGTGGTGATGTAGGTAATATACGTGGAAGCATGTGAAAGTGGGAGCATTTTTGAGGGTATAATGCCGAAGGATCTGAATATTTATGTCACAACTGCATCGAATGCCCAAGAGAATAGTTGGGGAACTTATTGTCCTGGAATGGAGCCTTCTCCTCCTCCAGAATACAACACTTGCCTAGGGGATTTGTACAGCGTTGCTTGGATGGAAGACAGGTATAAATACATTTTTCTTGTGTTCAAGTTCAACCCATCATAAACATACAAAAAGCTTTTTTCACTTAAAGTTGTGTACCTTACCTCTTTGGTGAACACCCCTTTTGTTCCTTTAGGTCTTGATGACATTGAAATTAAATTGAATTTGAAGTTTTTAGTGAGAAATGGATTGATGATTTTGGCACCGTAAACATTAACTTCCATTCTGTTTGAATGGCGAAACTGACTTTCACTTAAATTTTCAGTGAGACTCACAATCTGAAAAAGGAATCCGTGGAACAACAATACCAATCGGTAAGAAAATTTGAATGCGTTGTGTATTCTCAATATTAGCATTGGGGAAAAGAAAAAACTGAGAGCATAGTTTTTCTTGTGCAGGTAAAATATCGGACTTCAAATGTTAAAGGTTTTGGAATGGGTTCACACGTGATGCAATATGGTGATGTCAACATCACAGCTGAAAAGCTTTATTTGTACCAAGGTTTTGATCCTGCCACTGTGAACTTCCCTCCACACAATGGCAGACTAGAAGCTAAAATGGAAGTTGTTAACCAGAGAGATGCAGAACTTTTCTTCATGTGGCAAATGGTATGCCTTTTTACTCCTCAAATCAAGTCATCGCATCTACTTCACCCTTTATAGATTTCTCTACGTCCTCACTTTCAAGCAATCAAATGTATTGCTCAAATACTATTTACTATGGTAATAACATCTATTCACAAAATTGGTTTTGTTTCAACAGTATCAGAGATCAGACCATCAGCCAGAAAAGAAGACAGACATCCTCAAACAGATTGCGGAGACAGTGAAGCATAGAAATCACTTAGATGGTAGCGTGGAATTGATTGGAGTTTTGTTGTATGGACCAGGAAAAGCTTCTTCTGTCCTACAATCCGTGAGGACTCCTGGTCTTCCCCTTGTTGATGACTGGACATGCTTAAAACCAATGGTAAACAAAAATAACTAAATCTTTGCACATTTGTGTATTTTTTTCCTTAAATAAATTTCCCTCTATCATTTCTTCCGCACACCGGACATGGTGAGATCAATGCACATGACTCAATAAAATCTATGTGAAGAGAGATTGGACCAATTCTGGCTAAAAATTGGATTGATGTACATATTCCACAAAAGGGAAACATCAGTTTAAATATTATTATTATTATTAGCTGATTACTGATAAGCTGATTACTGATACACAACTGTTGCAGGTCCGGGTGTTTGAAACTCACTGTGGCTCTCTGACTCAGTATGGAATGAAACACATGCGAGCATTCGCCAACATATGCAACAGCGGCGTTTCTAAGACCTCCATGGAGAACGCATGTGCGGCAGCCTGTGGAGGCTATCATGCTGGCCAATTACATCCATCATACACAGGATACAGTGCTTGATTTTGGGCTGTATACACAGAGCCTTAAAAATTGTACTCTGAATTGCATTCTGACTACTGGTTTCTGCTGCCTGGATCAAATTTGTTCTCTGTATAAGCAGAATAGCCAATAGCATACTAGTTATACAGGTCGTGTATATAAGTATAATAATACCCTTTACATAAAATGAGTACAATTTTAGTATGTTTCGTGCTCTAATTTCTTGGTGAACTCCATTCCTTCAAATCCAGGACATCTTTCTTATCTTAGTTCTTAGTCTGATCTGTTGCTATCCTTTCATAATTAAAACAACATATGTTTAACTTCGTAAGGAAGGGTGAACTATATATATTACCGAGATTTGTTACTCTTTTTAATTTGATCAACGAAGGTGCAAGCAGCTTTCTTTATTAAATATCTCAATGAATAATAGATTAAAAGATCATAGATAATCCTCTTTAATTTAGGAGTTTCTACAGATAGTGGGATAATAATCTAAAACTAATCTAACTTATTTAATCTTGGCACTCTGTCAATGCTCCTCCTTGTCTTAAGAGACTTCTACCTTAGAAGTTCAAACAGAATGATTTTGTAAGTATGCGTGCTACTTGGTCTTTACATGAATCACAGTGAGATTGAAATTGCTGATTGATTATCGACAAACATCTTTATGCTTTGCTCTTGCCTCAGTCCCAAATCAGTTAAATATTCTAAATTTGATTTCCAGTTACAGTTGCAGCTTCGAATTCTGCTTGCTGAACACTAAGAAAAAACAATTGAACCAATACTGAAACAGCACTCTGACATACTTTTCATGCCATGTAAGCTACTTGGTCAGTCACTGTCAGAAAAGCTAACTAATTTGAATTCTTGTACGTCAGAAGTACCTTGCATTCATAATTGATAGCAATTTTGATGTATCTTACAATTTTCTTGTTGCCTTCAACTACAATTTACTTACATACAGTGTATGAAGAGAACAAGTTTACCAAAAACATGTATATTAAACACTCGATCAAGCTTCTAAAATCAACTTTAGCAACACTATCTTTCTAGACTAACTTCTTTTGATTCATAGGAGGGTTCGTTGTTTTGCACTCATCAAGTTGAAATCTTTAGAGAATTTCTTTTTGCATATTTTTCCAACAAATAAAGATCTCATCCGTTTTTTTCTTAGTGATTTCCATAATTAAAAAAAATGAATGATTTCAATGCTAAAAAAATAAGTCATAAGACCAAGTAGCGCTAAGTTGTTTCCAGTAACCAAAAGATCATCGAAATATACGGTAATGATTAAGATACCAACAGAAGTGAAACAAATGATCATTTATTTTCTTATATCGCACTCATGGGCTTGCTTTAAGCCACAAAACCCTTTAGAAAGGCTAATTTGACGTGTATATGGAATACTTGTTACCATTTTGTGCTATAATGGCACGTAGTAGCCTCGTTTTTGTGCTATAATGGCATGTAGCAGCCTCTTTATGTACTGTCTTGCTAATAGAGCAAATGTACTTGAAATCAACTCTAAATATTTGAGAATAACCCTTTACAACAAACTTTCATTTGTGCTGGCTTATAGAGCCATCAAGATTGAAGATTGAATTTTGTTTTTAACACCTGTTAAATCAATGACATTTCTGTTATGTGGTCTTGAAACTAGTTCTCGTGTCATGGGTAGCTAAACCTGCATTGCACCTGCAATTTTCCCTCCACAATTGCTTCTATAAAGATGGTGGTTCACACATAAAAGTGATATTTCAGTCATTTATTTATTATTTTTTCGAACACAAGACTTTATCGACATTTAGTTCTTATTGTTTTACTAGTAGTTGTTTCATGCTTACAGTGACAAAGTTATTTTTATTTTTCCCTGTAAGTTTTAAATCTCTTCAATTATTAACTTGTGGGACTTGCTAGAGGGTGTCCGGATTTTTCGACATGCGCAGGTATTTTTCGTGATAGCAGGAGTGAATATATAGAAAATTTCTCTTCTTTCCTTAGGGTACAAAAGTCTTTATATGCTAGGTCATGATAGCCATTTTTGCAATTGAGCTTGCTTGGAACAAAGGCTTTAGAGGTATCTGGCTTGTGTGACTCTTCCCTACTTTGTCTAGCATTTAGTTCTTTTAATCTCATTCCTTGGTCTTTGAGAGGAGATGGAGAAAGTGTATAAAGATATGTAAAGAAATTGAGTTCAAAGTTTCTCATATATTCCATGAGGGAAACCATTGTGCTGACAAGCTGGCTTCGCTGGGTCTCGAGTAAGTTATATTTTAAATGGTACGATGATTTACCTACTGTTATTAAATTAGACTTTTTTTTCATAATAGGTATCAACTCTCTATGTTTCGTTTTGTTTAGCTTGGTTGGGGAGTATATGTCAATCTTTTCTTGCCAGGGGTTTAGCCTAGTCCCCCCATGGTTTTTTCTTTTAATAATATGTTTCATGTCATGGCATATGATTGTTAATATTTGAGATGTCAGCCTAGCTGAGATGTCAAAGTTCATAGTGATGCCTAGCATGAATTTTATATAAAAAAAAAAGAGTAGGAGTTTGTTAGTTTCTTTGTTATGTATTAAAAACTGAAGTTTTGCTAACCAATATAGTGTGCAGAAGTGTGTAATTTTTTTTCATCCAAAAAATCTCTCTTTTACTCACTCTGTTTTAATAGTGGTATTAAGATTAAGAACTGTAGTTGATTTTACAAAATCTTTCTTTTCAAATCGTAAAACTCATGACATCTACCAAGGTTCATTTGAATCCCTTACACTTTCTTTACTAGTGAAAATTAAATTATCACATTTGGTCAGTAATGATGCAAGATTTTTTGGAAGCTTATGACTTTTAAAAAACCGTGGTTGAAGACAAACCAATAACTCCTTATCAACTAATCCTACCATAGCCCAGATCAAATCCCACAATGAAGGAAAAGGTAGAACAACCTAAAGCCAGGTCACTGATACAAAACTGTGTGGTAGATTATGTGTTCTACAGGATCATAACCTATAAAACAACAATGGAGTCATGACACAGATTGAAAAAAGAGTATAAAGGTAGTGATAGAACATGCCAAATGTAAGTGCTGAATCTGAAAAGAGAATTTGAATCTCTACTTGTGCAAAAGGATGAAACAATTGGTAAGTATGCCAATCGAATCTCTTTAATTGTTAATAACATTAGACTGTTTGGTGATGATTTTTCAGATAAAAGGATTGTCGAGAAAGTTCTTGTTACTCTTTCTGAGAGGTTTTAATCCAAAATCTCCTTTCTTGAAGAATCCAAGAATTTAAACACTTGGGAGAGCTGATGAGTGCTCTCCAAGCATAAGAACAAAGAAGATCTACGAGACATGAAAAAGTCATTGAAAAAGCTTTCTATGTGAAAAAGTAAAATTTTGGTAACGAAAAACAACAATATAACCAGAAGAATAAGGCTAAGAATGATGGTGACAAGAAGCCATTCCACCTTACAAGCATTGCAAGAAGACAACACACATGGGAAGTATTACTAGTGAAGGCTTGACGCTGTGTGTGGTGATTGCAAACAACTGAGAAATATATCCAAAGTTTGCAAATCCAAAAACAAAGCCTTCAAGCAACTTTTTGCACAGGAGGAGCAACTTTTTGCAGTCTATTGTTCTCAATAAATGACTCCTCTGGTACTTGACTAGTTGATGATGGTTACACACACCACTTCTGCAAAGATGTTGGTATGTTCAAAAGCCCAGATGTTTCATACAAAACCAAGGTAAAGGGTTGAAAATGGTGAGTTCCTGGATGTTAAAGACAAAGTTCAGCCGTTGTATCAACAACCTCAGATACCAAAGTTATTTCTCATGTTTTATATATTCTTGATATTAGTCAAAATCTGTTTAGTGTTGGACAGATATTTGAGAAGGGTTATTCACTACTATTCAAAGATTGTGCACCCATTTTTTATTTTTATAGTGTAGAATTATTCTGTCGAAATGAACAATAAAGTTTTCGCACCTAATTGGGAGAAGACAACTGAGCAGACTTATTCAAATGTTTCAGAGATAATTAAAAATTTGTTGCAAAGACTTGGCTATTTCAATTAGAGAAGCATTGTAGAGATGAATGAGAAGGATTTGGTGAAAGATTTACCTAAAATTTCTCATGAATCTAAAATTTATAAAACCCGTCAACAAGGAAAGCAAACAAAACTACCATTTGCAAAGAATCAAGCATGGAGAGCTGACAAAAAACCTCGACTATTCACACACCGATGTATGTGGTCTTATGAAAGCATAATTCTTGAATTGTAACAAATATTTTCTCTTTTTTATTGATGATTGTACCAAGATGTGTTGGGTATATTTCATTAGACTTAATAGTGAAGTTTTTTAAAAAAAAAATTAAAATTTTAGTTGAAAATCAATGTAACTTCAAAATTAAAACTTTAAGGTTTGGCAATGGTGGAAAATACATTTCTGGCCAATTTGTTAAGTTTTGTAAGAGTTGACTCTATCCTACACACCACAACAAAATGACATGTCTGAGAGAAAGAACAAGACTGTTATGGAGATGGCTCGATGCCTTTTCATTGAGAAGGGGATACCAAATCAGTTTTGGGCAGAGGCTGTTAATACCTCTGTATATTTGCTAAATAAACTCCTCACAAAAGCCTTGCAAGACAAAATACCCTATGAAGCTTGGAATTGCATCAAACCATTAGTATATCATCTCCAAATCTTTGGATGTATATGTTTTTTCCAAATGCCATAATCAAAGAGGAGTAAGCTAGACAACTATGCTTAAAAAGATATTTTTATGGGTTATAGTTCTCGTCTAAAGGCTAAGGATTTCTGTGTTTAAAAACAGAAAATATAATCTTAAGCAGAGAAGTGAAGGTTGATGAAATAACAACTTGAGATTGAAAAAACAAGAAAATGTTTATTTTGATTTTTTTTCGAAAGAATAACCTCAACTTACAGAAGACTAACATGTGGATGACAAACCAGTAAGGGACACCAGATCCTTGGAAGACATATATTAAAGATGTAGCTTGGTTATTTCAGAACCAGCAACCTACGTCGAAGCTTGAGATTTTCAAAAATGGAAGAAAGTCATACAAGCTGAATTAGACATGATAAGCAAGAATGGAACATGACAGTTTGTTGATTGACTTATGAATCACAAGGTGAAATGGATCTTCAAGACAAAGCTCAATCCAAACAATTTAATCTGTAAATACAAAGCTGGACTGGTGGTGAAAGGTTACAGATATGTAGATACGGCTAAATTGAAAATTATAATTTAATATATTTTAAATATAATTACTAATATATTTTTTAATATAATTATTAATATAATTTAATATAAATTATTATATTAATAATATTTATAAAAAATTTAAAACGTATATTATATTATAGTATTATTTTAATATAATATTATTTAATTATAAAGAAATAATTAAAAAAATTAAAAAATTAGGATGCAAAAGACGTTGCCCTGCCCTTCTTCTTCTTCTTTCTTTTTCAGCTGCCTCGCCATTCTTCTTCTTTCTTTTTCAGCTGCCCCTCGCTGTTTTTCTTCTTTCTTTTACAGCTGCCCCTTCTTTCTTTTTCTTTCTTTCCGGTTGTCCCTTCCCTTCCTCTTTCTTCTTATTTCTTTCTGGTTGTCCCTCCATATATGCATTCTTCACTAGTAGGTGTATTCTTTACAAGTGCATGTCTTTCCCGCTTCTCCACTCCACCGCCGTATCCTTGATGTCGTGTCCGATAACAAGGGTCATGTCTAGCCCAAGAAGCTGCATCCAACACGATGTCATATACATTTCCGTCCCGTGTCCATGTCGGTGGCGTGTCGGACGCTGGGAAGGCGTGGGGAACGACTATTATTAACTGTCGTGTCCAAGCTTCACAGGTTATACATAACAATATGGTGTGGACTACTAGGAAACTTTTGCTCTTGCAATAAGGTACGATACAATCAAGCTTCTTCTTGCATTTACTGCTAATAATTCTTGGAAAATTCATCAGCTTGATGTAAAATCAACATTTTTGAATGGTTTACTTGTTGAAGAGATTTATATAGAACAACTTGATAGTTTTTCAATTCTTGGTAAAGAAGATAAAGCCTTTCTCTTGAAGAAGGCCTTGTATGGTTTAAAACAAGCTCTAAGGGCCTCGTATGAAAGAATGGACAATCATCTCATCCAACTTGGTTTCAGTAAAAGTCAAAGTGAAATAACTTTATATATGAAAATCGCTGATAGTGAGACTTTAATTGTTTCCATTTATGTTGATGACATGCTTGTGACAGGAACTAATATTGAACTAACCCAAAAGTTTAAAGGTGAGATGGAAAAAATATTTGAGATGACTGATCTTGGAGTTAGAGTTATGAAATAATTTTTTGGTATGGAAGTGCTGCAATTAGGTGATGGAATCTTTGTAATCCAACAAAATTATATTTCTGACATTTTAAATAGGTTCAAAATGCAAAATTGCAAATCTGCAAGCACTTCAATTTTCACAGGTTTGAAGCTTGGCAAGAATGAGTTCTCTAAAATGGTGGATGAAATGCACAGAAACTTAGTTGGCAGCCTTTTATACCTCACTGCAAGCAGGTCTGACATTTTATTTGTTGTAAGTTTATTATATAAGTTCATGCATTCTCCTAGATAAACTCTTTTCACAGTTGTTAAAAGACTGTTGAGATACATAAAGAGAACCAACACACTTGGGATTTTATTTCAAAAATTTGCAAGAGACTTTGAAGTTCATTGGTTACACTAACAGTGATTGGGGTGGTTGTCTAGATGATTCAAAAAGCACTTCTGGATATATATATTCTCTTTGGGAACATGTTTTTTTAATTAGTGTTCAAGAAAACAAGAAACTACTCAATCAATTACAGAGGTTTAGTATATTGCAGTTGCCTCTGCTGTGAATTAAGTTATGTGACTAAGGGAGATGTTGAAAAATTTATAATATAAACAAACAGAAACTACAAAGATTATGTGGATTATGTGTGATAATAGTTCAGCGATTTCAATATCAAAAAATCTAGTGTTCCACGGTCATATTAAGAACATCAAGATCAAGTTTCATTTTATTATAGAAGTTCAACAATCGAAAGAAGTGTTGCTTGATCACTATACATCTGAAGATCAGCTTGCTGAGATTTTCACCAAGTTATTATCTAAGGAAAAGTTTGAAGATTTGAAGCAAATGATTGATGTTTGTCATCAAAATGCCAGGTTAGAAAGTGACATTTTAGACACTTTATTTATTGTTTTTTCAGTACACAAGGCTTTTTCAACATTTAGTTTCTATTTCTTTACTAGTAATTGTTCTAGGCTCATAGTGATAAAGTTGTTTTTATTTTTTTCTGTCAATTTTAAACCACTTTGAGAGTAGTTATTAACTAGGAGTTTGTTAGTTTTTTTTATGTATTAAAAACTAAATTTTTTATTAAATAATATAATGTACAAAAGTGTGCAATTTTTTTCATCCAAAAAAGTTTACCCACTCAGTTTTAAGACCTTGTGATCCAAGTAGGTGGATCATCTATTGTATCTCTCGCACTCTAATTCAAAATTTTGATTCTTCTTAGAGTTACTCCACACCAACTTTCATCTTCCATTCCTTGAAATGTACATATTTACTTATTGCTATTTTTTCAATGTGAGGCCGAAAATTTTTATAAGCTTCAGAGACTATATGTAGTCAATAGATACTTCAGGTTCTCAGTCCTGCTATCAAGCTTATCCTGCTGTGAAGCTTATCACGCTTAACCTTAGGTTAAATTAAAAAAAGCTCACTGAGTGTTTTATGTTTAAGGGATTATAATTAATTTTTCGTTAGTCTTGTAGTGGACTTTGGTAGAGTACTGGTTTAAGAAAAATTATATACATTCACCTTTTTTTTCTTCTATTTATCTCCTTTCGTTAATTACATTATTTGTCACCTTTATTATTCATAAAAAAGAGTAGAGGCCTTTGAGTTACAAACTCTTGAACTAAATCTCAATTGGGATGAATGAAATTGAGACTATGAAGTTTTCAACAACAAACTGTAAAGGGCCTGTGGTAGCTTGGAGTGGTGGCAATAATCTTCTGAACTTTCTGGAACTCGGTTACTGTACAGGGTATGGTTATTACACCTGGATGGTCAAACCCATAAACTTTCTCTGCATCCTCCAATAGTTTTCCAAGAAGGGGGTGATTGAAGTGAGTAACTGGCACCAAAAAACGTTGCTTTTCATCTTCAGATTGGCCTACAAACACTGCCAAATGTCCCTTTGGTAGATCTATTGGACCCTGATCCAAATACTTGGATTCCAACTTTCGTACACACAATTTATTGGTTCCTTGTCTAAAACACCACACCAATTTGAAGACTATGCACATGGAGTTTTTGTGTGACTTTCTGACCATATCCTCAGGGCCAATAGGAGAAGGTGAAAGAGGAGAATTCCAAATGTGTGCTTATTTTGTATGGGTTGATTATGGTCCTTTTATAGAAACTGGAATGAAAGGAAGTTGTTTTGTATTTATTGAAGAACTGTGATTTACTTGGCTTAGTAACTTTGTTGTCATCATTGTATGAACGATGATATAGAGGATAAGCAATAAGGTCTGCAGATACACACTTTGAGAGTTGAGCCAAAGAGTAAGTGACTAGGCTGATGTTACAAATATTTATTTATGTTGTCTTTTATGGAAAGATCCAAGATTTGTCTTATTAAGGTTGAAAAGAATTCTTGGTTTTCCTCAATTTACATTATCTTTACATATTTGTAGCTTAGGAAAATAGAAAGGAATCAAGATATTCCTCTTTGTGTGTGAGATTATATGATATAATAAGAAAGTAATAAAAAATCAACTTATGGTGCAGTTTATTCAGAGTTGGCGAAGAACACAAGTTAGGTCTGATAATTTTTTAAAAAGAATAGTTATATTTTGGATTCATTGACTCCAAAAAGAATCAATCTGTTAAAGTTGAATATTTGTATTATATATTTAAAATGTATAAACTGAAGAAAATAACAAAAACAGGAAAACAAATTAAAAACATTATAAACATTTTTGTTTTAAAAATTTCTTTATAAGCAACATTACAATATATATATATATATATATATATATATATATATATATATATATATATATAAAAAAAATAAAAATATATATATATATATATATATATATATATATATATATATATATATATATATAAATAAAAGAATACAGGTACTCTAATTTATATAAATAACAAAAATTTATATACAATAAATTAGGGATTACAACGAATTGGGTGAATGTAACTTATCTTCTTCTGAAAGCAGAAATTTGTAGCCATTTTCATTTTCATTTTCATTAGGTAATAGGTTACAAAAATTTATATACAATAAATTAGGGATTACAACGAATTGGGTGAATGTAACTTATCTTCTTCTGAAAGTAGAAATTTGTAGCCATTTTCATTTTCATTTTCATTAGGTAATAGGTGGTTGGATCTATACCAACTGTATATCAAATATTAATTAAATAATTTTAAAAAAATAAAAATATAATAATTAAATAATTTTTCAAAAAAAATAAAAATCACATAAAAAATATATTTAGTATTTATGGTCAAAAGGAGTATTAAATTTTAATTTTAAAAATAAAATCACACATTTTCTTTTCAATTTCAAATTTCCAAAAAAATATAATTACATAAATCTTAAAATAGAATTTCAAACAACAATTAAATAAATATAAATATAATTATAAAGAAAAGTAAATTAGAACATATAATGAAAAGTAAATAATTACACATAATTAAAATTTCATAACAACTACATTACATTTGTAAATATTAAAAAAAATATTGAATTTTTATTGCATTTGCTTATTCTAAAGGCCATGTAATCCTAAATTACCTTACAGTAGTTATACCTCAATATTCGTTGATCTATAATAAATCTTTTTAATTTTAGATAAATCTTTGAATTACCTTACACTAATTATACATTAGTAAGTTTATGATAAATTTTGTTATTTGGATCTTCTTGTCATTTAGTGTAGATATGATTTTATTCATTTCTCATTATTTTAGATAATTATTTTTACTTTATTATTTTTTTTGTCAATTCTTCAATAGTAAAGAAGCAAAAGAAGTTCATAACATATATATAATTGTTACTAGTAAAAAATTCATTTTCTACAACAATTTTAAAGAGCATATAACGTCGGTTTTAAAACTGTCATAGAAAATATTTGACATACAACAATAATAATACAATCATCGTAATAAATATGAGATATTACTGCGGTTTCCAAAAAATTACAATAAAAAATCTATGTAAGTGTCATACAAAAATTCACAAAAACCATGTAACAGTTATTACGAGAATTATGTGGAAGGAAATACACGTGTTTACATCAATTCATATTTCTTCTCATCTACAAAAACTCATATTTTTATAAAGATACTATATATATACTTGCTAGTCATATGTGAATAAGATTTTATTCACATATTTTACTTCTAATCCTCTTTAATTATTGTTTTTTCTCATTATATGTGAATAAGATTTTTCTTTTTATCTATATTATTAGAGGTGTTTTTTTTATCGAGTTATCCAATGACTTAATTCAACCAAACCAAAATCAATAAATTAGATATGGTTGGTTTAAACTCCACTCCATTCAAACTAATTTACTCTTACAAAAGTTGGATAATAAGTTTATTATAAATAATCCGAGATTTAATCCTATACTCAGCCTTAATATTTAATAATTTTTTTAAAGAAGAAAGATGCGAAAGTTGAAGAATTAGAAATGTGACTTAATGGTAGATAGTAATGAAAGTTAGAATGGAGAAAGTACGGTTTTGATGGGGTAGTATTGTTAGAAGACCTAGTTGGTCTTAAACTAGATAAAGACAAAAAGAATATTTAAAAATGGAAGGAACATCAATTTAAATCATACTCAATGAGATGGGCTTATAAAAAGTTAGAAGAATCAATCTAAATAATATATATATAAAATTTATATTGATATAAAATTATAAAATATGTTGTCCAAGTGAATAAATAAGAAATGATACATAAATGGGAATAATTTGGTATTAAAATCATAAAATGTGAAAAAAATGTAATGTATGGCCTTTTGCAAGTATGATAAATACTATCATTCTTTGAAATCTTACATTGTGATACATATCCTTCCATTGTTCTTTCTTAAACAGACACCACTGGATAAAAAAAAAAAAAAATTATGAAGGAAATCACATTAACAAGCCATATTTTTTACCTACAAAATGTGAACCATTATACAGTTATTTTTTGTTCATTTCCATTGAGTATATTATTAATCATTACTATTAATAAACATATTAATTTAAAATAAACAGATAAGAGTGGATGCTCCCTTGTTAAAGAAATGAAGAGAGAAGGTTTTTTAGATGTGGAATTAGAAGGGGAGAAAGAAAAGGGAAGCCCATTTGACGGCAGTTTGAAAAAAATATTTGTGAGGCAAACTACTTGAAAGCAAACAATAAGATCCAATTATAAGCTGTCTGCTCTGAGCACCTAAAGGTTGTGTCCATCTTTCATTTTTTTTAATTATATATACAATTATTAAATTGATGAATATCATTTTTCTGTAGTTTACTACATTCAGATATATCAAGATTTTTATATCAAAATTTTTATTTATATTTTTATATAAATTTATTTAAATTCCACTCAGACAAATGTATTTCCACTTTATCAATCTTTTTTCATTCAACATATTTATTTATTCTCAATCCAAAACAATTAGAAATATCTATTAATAATATTGTTAATGAAACATTTCATTTTAATCACTTAATCAAACGCTTCTAATTGTTCTTAAAACAAACTCCTCTAATTTTTTTTTTTAATTTTCACTTTTTTTCACTTTAGCAATTTATACTCTCCACGGAAAACTATTTGAAAAATATCAATAATGTTATGAATAAGTATTTTATTTTAGTCACTTAATTGGCAACCTTAATCCATTAACTAGTAATTTTTGTAAAGAAAACTAGTTTTCTTTTTTTTTTTTTTCCGAAAAGTAAAAGGCATTGACATCTGTAATTATTAGTCATCACGCATTTGCCAACAAACTATCCATGATGGCTGTGCATGTGTTTCCGTGCCACAAAGTAGTAGTCAATATCTGAAAAATCTTTATGCATAATTTTTTATCTAAAATAATTTTTAATTTTAGTGAATGTAAAAGAAATAAGTATTTCTTCAAAATAAAACGTACACACTTTAAGCTTCTCATTTTATTCTTATGATTAATTATATGTATATACCAGTGACTAGCTCTAATTATATAAACGTGTTCTCACAATTGAATTTTTATCCCAAAATTACAAAAAAGCATTGTTTTTGTAATCCATAAAAAATCCCTTCACCAACAGGGAAGAAAATTTTAGAATTAGAGATAAATAAATATGTTTTATTATTGGACTTTTTAAAAAACAAACTTCTCTATATATATTGTAATAAATCAAAAAAATAAAACAAATTTAACTTTTTTACAAACAAAAATTAACTTATACACAAGTTAAAAATTTAGTTTAAATGGTGAACTTTTTTCACAACCCTATACTGGTAGTGATGGAAAAAACTTAGTGTGGTGGGTAGTTCTTTAATTGAAATCTTTCTCGGCATGCATTAATAGTTTGTTTAATTTAATTATGACAATAATAGAAGTTGGTGTTACTAGAGGTGTAAGGTAGGATCCCCAAATTGGGTGCATTCATTACAAAATTCTAGACAAAATTCTCTCCCTTAGTGGAATAAACAGAACCCATATAATGTTGCAACCAAAAGTAATTCCATTTTTAGTTGCTCACATAATATTTAATTAATGGAATCTATCTTACGTGTGCTAGGTGAATAATGATGACAAATCTATTGCCAAATTTATCATGCATATAAGTGCCTTTAAACTCTCTTTTTTTCTTCTTTTTCTAATAGGTTGGTATATAATATTTTTTTGAAAATACTAAATGCATAAAATATATCAAAAATTAAAAAATGTTTTTATTTATATATTAGTTTATATATGTAAAAAATTTGAGAGATTAAGGCCCTCGCATACTACTAAACTCCATATTCTGTTACTGTTTGCTTAGATGATGAATTTAAAATCATGAGTATAGATAGCATATGGTCACAAACGTGTGATTCTAAAACTGTTTGTTTTATTGATTAATTTCAAACATAAAGTTCGCAAATAAAAGTTGTTTGATACCTAATGTCAGAAACGAATATGGCTTTGACCTTTAGGTTATGATTTTAGGCTTCGATTTAAGAAGTCCAACTCAGTTTTAATTATGAATTTGTTTAGGTGTGTTTAACGAGATTGACTAAAAAGTAAATATTTTTATTATATTATTTTAACAGATATACTTTTATATGCGACAATTGAAAACCTGTTTTTGAAACTCAATCCACTGATTTTTTTTTCTTTAATTTTAACCTTTTGACCAATGATTTTCTTTTGTATATTCACTTATTAAAAATAAGTAACAACTATTTACCCTTATAATATAAACTGGAATGATCAAGTTGAAGAGTAAGAGTCCCACTCTCCTTAAACTTTCAATTAGACATTTTTTTCTCTCTATTTTCACTGTGCATATCAGTCTCTAACCCATAATAACCAAAAATGCTTTCAACTATCATTAATATATTTTTCTTTGATCTTTATATGTGGGCTTGATTTTTGTAATCACATATCCTTTTGATCTATCATATTTTATCTTTATCTCTAATTGAATCTTGTCACTTTAGAAAATGTCAATAGTTTAAAACAACTTTGTATAACAATTTAAATTACATCTATCTTATTCTAAAATACAATTTAAATAGTTTTTTTTATCTTAACCTTAGCTATAATAATTTTTTTACATATCTAATAGAAATTTATATATTATAAATTTCATTAGATTAAAATTTTACACTAAAATTTTATTTTCGGTGAATTGAATTAGTTATTTGTATTTTACAAAAATATGTTCTTGTTTCAAATGTTAATTAATGATTCTTTTTCTCGCACTTCACCTTAGTCTTTTATCATTTTAATTCTTAAATGTGCATTACAAATTAGATAGAGTGGTCAAAAACTGATGTAAAATGGTGAAAAGTGGATATTAATTGTCCGAAAGCTAGTCTAGAATAGTACTAGTGTGAGTAGCGGACGCAATGGAAGCGAAATAAAATATTATACATTTAACATGTTAAGAAATAAATATTTAAAAAATACTAGCATTGTGAAATCGACATTTATCGATTTTTATCCTAACCGACGTATTTAACTAAATAAATTATTATTTTTATGTGTAAGGGTGGACTAAATCGTGACATTCCAAATTACAGTATCATCAAAATATAGATGAGATTACCAACGTATCCTAAACAAAATACCAGTAAAACCAAAAATAAATCATCAAACTCACATACAATATATTTTAAAGAATATAACTGAAAACACTATACCTATACCAGTTGTTTGAGATTTGAATTTACAAACTATACAAACCAAAAATGATATCACTAAACAACAAATACCGCACTAATTTGTTGAAAACATAAATCAAACTAATCTTATGAGTTGATTTCTCTATCAGTTGTTTGAAATTTACATAACAAGTTTACCAGCAAAACAAAAACACACCAAAATTGTTCAACAATAAGGTAAAATTTCTCAAAAATTAGATCGAAAAAACTTTAAACAAAAATGACTTACCACTACAAACCAACACACAAGCACGACATGTTACGGAAGATGGCTTCAAAGGATATAAGAAATGAAGGAAATGTTGAGATTTGGAGGCACCTACAAGAAAGAAGAGGATCAGCGAAGAAGAAGAAAGGAGCAACTTGAAGTGAAAAATAAAATTAAAAAGAAGATTCTATTTAATGAAAAAATATGTCGGTCAAGTGAACGTATTAACAAAAATAAAATAAAATTAAAAATAAAAATAACACACTTAAGTATCAAACATAATAAATAAATAAATAAATATCTTTCAACATCAACTAAATCACACATAAAATGAAAAAATAAAAACAAATAAATAAATATATACTTAAGTCTCAGTGAATTCTATACAAAACTAGTTTCCTTTTTCAATTTTATTCTATACAAAACTAGTTTCCTTTTTTAATTTTTTTTTTCATTAGCGTTTGTCTTAACATGGGTTAAATCTATTCTAATATCTAAACCTATTAAAAAATCAATTTTTTTTTTTGTAACATAACAATTTTTTTGCTATTTTCTATCTTTTTTTCGTCTTAAAGTGAGTTTAGTCTACTCTAAATTGTAGTTTTTTTAGAGTCAACTTATTTCACTTTATTTACATCATACTATTAGTCATGCTTTTAGTCATGTTTTAGTCTATGAAAGTTTCTTGTAATAAGTTTTACTAGTGAGATTTAATGACGGTTGTGTTATAAATTGATGGGATTAGAAATTGTATATATTTGTGAGGTTAATTTAGCAATAAAACATAATAAATTACTAGATATCATTGATGCATTGTTTTATACTATTCTAAACATTAGCATGTTGTTAACATAAAATATAAAAAAATAATATAAATGCTTTGTAAGAATCTCAATAATGTAAAATTTACAAACATGTGCGACACTTTTTTTCATCTCTAATAATCGTATGTCATTGCTCTTTACCCCTTGTAGGTTTAGACTTCGAACTACAACTTTTTTTTTTTCCTTTCCATTATTACTACTAGCTAGTGTTCTATGTCCACTTGAAACTGCCTTAGAATTGGTGTTGTCAGTAATACTTTCGCCTCAATGTTTCTATAACAGACTGTTCATCAAATACTACACATAATTTTGATCATCCATTTCACATACATACCCAAACTTTTTAATTGATCAAAATAAACTAGATTAGATATCCATAGCTCTTTTGAAACATTTTCATCCAATGAAGGTTATGGTAATATATTGATAAGGAATTATGTCATACCCATAATCTCCATCTAAAATCTTTAGAAATTTCAATATTCTGTCTTCGGCGTCTTTCTTATTTACCTACATACACATTAATTATTTTCCCCAATGACCATTCTATTACGGTGTAGTAGAAACAATTATCTCTAAATAGTGTGTTTCTTATTGAATTTTTGAAACTAAATTTGTGTATTCTAGTAGTGTTGACTCAGAGGACAAGAAGAAAATAATCTTGTATTCGAGGAAGCACAACCATGCTTTTATTAAAAGGCTCTGTATAAACACAATGCCATATATATGATATTGCAATCCCTTTATTTTTTTTGGGCATAATAATACGATTTGAATGTTAAAAAAAAATCATACACCAAAATGCAAATGATATAAGGTAAACATATACATTCACAAATTTTCTTATTGACTAATAATAGTTACATGCTCCTAATTTGGTTTTCAAAGTTTCAAATATGACTCTTGAAATAAGTTTTGTTAAAATGTTTACACTTTTTTTTTTGTTCTCCAATAAATTAGTTTAAATTGATTTCTCTATCTTCTATACATCTCTTAAGAAAAAATAATTAAAAGGTCTCACCATAAAAAAACCAAAAGATTTGAAATGAAAATAGTTGTTTTATTATCAACAAAAAATCTATGATGACTCATTTACTCAATATATGAAAATAGTTTAACTTAATTACAACTTTTCTAGTTGTCATGTATTCTAACTCAATTGTGTTTTAAGTCACAAATTTTGTAGAGAAAACTAGGTTCTATACGGGACGAGTTAGTTTAGTGACTAAAAACTTTTCTAGAAGGATTAATAGATCTTTGAAAACATTTATTGAATCAATTAGTTTTAAAGATTGGAGTTCAAACATTATCAAGAAAATAAAGCAAGAGGTAACATTAAAAAGATGACATAATTTTTATTTTAAATTAGTTCAAAATCTTCTTAATTCTACATCTAGCTAAAATAATATCAATTTGAGAGGGGTTGGTTTCACTATTTTAATAATATTTTGTTACAATCATATATCAGATGCAATCACTCAATATATAAACTAAAACTCTTGAAAATCTATTGAGAGATACAAAGAACAATGAAAATACCTATTATATAAAACACTAACTTAGGTGTAGTGTAAAGAAGAAAAATTCGAAAAAAATAATTTGAAGTGGCACATATTCCAAATGTATGAGACAATAAAAAGTTTCCAAACATTGTCCCCAAAATATCTTGTATGAGAAATTTTTCCAAAAGATTTGATCACAAATTCTTTTATAGATTCTTGGAATTGTTCTTGAATAATAGAATGTTTAAAAGTAAGTGTAATTGATACCTTCAAGAAATCATTAAAAATAATTTATAGAAAACTAATTTTGTATATATCTAAGTGAGTATGCATAAAGATAATCAATTTATATTATTCTTCATTAATATTAATATTACAACTTTTTTAAAATATGATTCCTTAAAGAGGAGTGTGATATCTCAACTAGTTTGTGAGATAATCAATTGTTTTTAAGATTAAATAATTATTTTATTATATGGTGCTTATTGAAACTCAATAAAAATAATCTAATCCATAATTTAGCTATAGAGTTCTTAATCCTTGATTTGCAGGTGGATTAGTTTTTGTCGGTCAATAATCATGATTAGGAGTTAATCATGCGTGACGTTATTAGCCTGACGTTTTCCGAGTTGTCAAGTTGCTGAGTATATAAGCTTGGCTGTCGGAGCCGGGATGCTTCACATCTTTTAACAAATTTCTCTCAAAAAGTTGCCATTCCATAATCACTAGGATAACAAAAAATTTTAAATTAAATATTAAATTATAACTTAAAAAATCGCAAAATGTCTTTTAAAATAAATTTTTACCGATAATAATATATAATTATTAATAAGAAAGAATTCCATTAACTGTTTTTATTATATACAATTTATTATCAATTTTACCTTTATCAATATAACTTATTTTATTATTTTACCTTTTAATTTTCGTAATTGTTTTTCAAGCTCAATTAACTACCTATAATAAAATTATAAAAAATTATTTATTTTAAAATTATTTTATGAATATATTTTTCTATAAATTTAATAATGTTTTTTATTTTAATAATTGTGATAAAAATATTTTTTATTTTTTGTTATCATAAAAAAAGTAGACACATGTGTGTTTCCTTCCACCGGTTTATATAATTTAGATAGTTTAAACAATTAAAACAATTCAAAGTATAGACTTTTGTTTAATTTATCCAATATAATGTAGTTCATTTCATCTAAATATTTGACTTCAACATTTATTTGCTTATCATAAAAGTAATGCACAATATTTACAAAATTAAAATGTTATATTATTTTTATTATATTTTTTAAATATAATGCAGTTCGATTAGATTTGTCATCAAACTAACATTTTAGTTTTTTTTTCTTTAAATGAAATCATTTTCTTTTTACCATATTCACTTTATTGTTTATTTGTTTTTTTATAGAAGATATAATTCCTAAAAGCATCACTATAAAAATATGACATCTGAATTAAATTAACACCTCAAATTTCAAAAATCCTATATTTTTTAGAGAATATATATACTTTTTAAGGAAAAAAAATTACAAACAAATGAGGAATCCAAAATTCATGAAATTAAGAAAACCTATGTTCGCAGAAACGAAACTTAAATTCAAAGAAAATGTCCTGAATAATACAAAAAAAAAAAAAAAAAATCAACTTAAACC